>ENA-OREN01005436-OREN01005436.1-marine-metagenome-genome-assembly--contig:-NODE-5436-length-10571-cov-10.659806_pt1 | contig 10571 bp, 9 predicted proteins | sample MGYA00248624_ERZ508555 | MGnify/ENA primary metagenome ERZ508555 (study PRJEB26222, sample SAMN06267773) | marine metagenome | isolation source: Saanich Inlet, British Columbia, Canada | place...
CTCCCAGCATTGATCCGAAACCGATCATCCTGGCGTCTTTAATATTATTAAGTTGCTTGGATGTAGTACCAGAACCAACAAAAAAATCACATATAATGTCATTAGGTTCCGAACTTGCTGATATTATTCTATCAATTAACTTCTCAGGTTTTTGGGTCGGATACCCAATAAATTCTCCAGTATTATTTATTGTTTGGAAACCAATAATATCATCCCATGTATCAGTAATAGGTCTTCCCTTTGAAGTTTCTAAATACACTCTTCTTTCCGAACCATCATCATTTTTGTATAATTTATATTTTTTCCCTTCTTCATCAGTTTTGTCATATCGATTTATTGTTTTTTGATCTAAAGGAAGAAATTGCTTGTTAAATATTTGAGTGTTTGTCTTTGAAAAATAAAATATTGTATCATGTCCTCTTACCCAATTATCCACGGTTGACTTGAATCCAGAGGATGTTTGTATTGACCAAATTATTTCTCTTTGAAAAAATTCAGTTCCGAAGATCTCATCCATAATTAGTCTTAATGAACTATTTAATCTCCAATCACAGTGCACATAAATGCTTCCATCAGACGAAAGTAAATCCTTCATTAAAGATAATCTTTCATAAATCATCGATAGAAAACTATCTTGACCTCTTCCCCAAGTATCACGATAAGCAATTTCTTCCAATACGTTAGGTTTTTTTACTAACGTTTCATCTCCAATTTGAATATCCATTGTGAAGTCAGCACCTACATCAAATGGGGGATCAATATAGATTAGTTTAATTCCACCATTTTCTTCTATCTCTTCTCTTAATGGTCCTGATTTCAATGAAGACAAAATAAACTTATTATCCCCCCAAATGAGTTTATTGGTCCAACCCCTTTGTTGTCTTCCAGTTGATAAATCAAACAATTCAGGTTGTATTGACATCACCCTTTCACTCCTTGGTTCATCAATGTGTTCGATGGTCTGAAAGGGAAGTACGACATTACAGACTTCATTTGTCTTTCCATCCCAAACCAGTTCAACCTGTCTCTGATCTCCAAACAATGAGAATCTGTACTTCTCTGGAAGAAGTTTCCCTTTTTCTAGGAGTTGAGTAATGTCTCTTATTTCGTTTTGAGGTAATTGCATATTGACTCAATTCATTATTTACTTACTTAATTTTTTTCTTCTTCAGATTCCCACATTGAAACAGTTGACTCATTTTCTGGAACCTGTAACATTGCTTTTTCTCTTGTGTCGTACTCAAACATTCCTGCATCGTTATCAACAAAATATTTTCCTTTAAACTCGTATACTGAAACAACCCCTCCACCAGCAGGACCACCCGAGTCCCATTCTTGTTCAGCTATTAGTTTACCTTTGTATCTTATTAATTCCTCTTCATCTAATTCGTCTTCATTTATTTCATATTTCTTAGTTGATCCCTTGTCTAACAAATAAGAAACATCTCTTACGTATGCGTCCTTAGGTTCCTCAAACATCATAGTAGGCCAGTTCTCAATTATTTTTTCCTGTTCATAATCGACACAATCAAGTAACTCGTCTAAATCTCTAAAATTCATCCATCGTTTACCAATTCGTACTTCTATTCCAGTTCCATGACGACGGTGTCTCCAATTAATTCGGTATTTTGAACCAATTTCAAATCTTCCTCGAATTTTCTCTATATCTTTCTCATCCATCACTCATTCCATCTAGGTCAGAGTCAGAATCTGGAATTTTGTTATTCTTAACCACATAATCTTCTATTTTCCTCCTAAACTGATCAATATTTCTGTCTCTCAACATCGCATTCATAGTACCTCCCCTATATGGATGTTTTTCTTTCCATTGTACTATTTCAACTTCAATTTGATTAAGAAATGGTTTTAAAATCTTGTTTCTTAATCGTTCCTCTTTAATCAAATTATGTTGATGAATATTTTCTTCTTCTTGTTCTAATGTTTTAAATTTTTCTTCAATTAATACTAGATTTGATTTTGAATCCGCCCACTTAAACATTTCTTTGATTGGTAAATCTTTCCCAAATCTACTCTGAAATTTGGAAACAACACTATGTGACCTCGTCAAAAACTCATTTCTCGTCATATCATTTTTTGATCTCCACAATGTCTTTAATCCATTATCATCTATCTCCATGAATGTCATTAATGATTCTCTATTTATTCCATCCTCATTTTTTACCCAAGAAAAAGAAAAAAGATCTGACCATATTTGACTCAATCCGTTAGTTGTTACTAAATCAGAAAAACTACCTGTTAAATAGTAATCATTTTCGTAAATCATCCAATGAATAATTGTTCTGTAATTAATATTCTTTTCAAACTCTTTAATAACTTTTGGTTTTTCTTCATCATCCGAAGAAAACCAGAGTTCAATCTTTTCACTCTTAACTTTTATGTTTAATCCTGCTGACCAACTCAATCCAATGGTTATCGCAGATGTACAGAAAAGTGAAAAACTCTTCACTTAAATATCCTTTCAGTTACTAACAAATTCTATACTGAAATCAGTAAATCCTCATTTATACATGACTATCTCATAGAAACTTGGATTAATCTAATAGTCTCACACTTAATTCCATTCGATAAAGAAACATTCCCAGTTGTTCCAGTTCCACTCACAATAGATTCTATTTTGATAAATAGTTCAATCTTATTCCAAAATATAACATCAATCGGTTTGGATTACAAGAATGTGTGTGGGGGTTCTTGGAGATGTATTCGTCAGATCTGAGTAAGCATCTAGGCATAAATGAGTCTAACTACTTTATGTAATGATAGGCGGGGTCCCTGTGCTCCCCCCCCCCTGTGGCGCTATTGACAACACCCCACTCTGCGGCATTCAAAGTCTGCGCAGCTGGTTTTCAAACTCAAAACAGGACTAGCTCACCGCACACATTGACTTAGATGTCATGCAGTTGCTCTAAGGCTGGACTATTTGTTGTGATACCATGCGCACCTTTTTAGTAGACCTTCCCTGCTTCATCTGATACATTATTTTGACGTTAAGTTATATTAACATCATAAATTAACAGCTCAATCAGACACACAACATGGCACTAAACAGCATAGAAATAGCTACAAAATTAACCGCAGATAAATCAACTGAATCCCTCCTGAAGCAAGCACTGATTCAAAATGCGGACTCTGCTTCAACACAACGTAACAGGCAGCACTTCTGGCGTAAGTTCAAGGCCTGGTGCGAAGCACGTGACTCAAGCCCATTGCCAGCGGAGTCAGATGCTGTAGTCATGTACCTGCTGGATCAAGCTGGTCAGGGCAAGAAGAAGGCAACTCTCAACAACATGCGCTGGTCGATCGACACTACTCATCAACATCACGGTTTCACGGCTCCAACGGATGATCCTGAAGCTAAACAGCAGATCAAGGGCCTATTTAGAGCCATAGCAGAGCAACTGCCTGAACAGGTCACACAGCGCAAGAAGAAGCCCATCACTATCAACCACATAAGGACCATGGACTTCCCCAGAGGTGTTCTAGGTTTGCGTGACAAGACCCTGCTCCTACTGGGATTCGCAACAGGGATGCGTAGGTCTGAGCTGGCTGCAGTTAAGAAAGAACACATCGAGGTAACAGAATATGGACTGCGTATCAGAATTCCAATGTCTAAGTCTGATCAGCTGGGCGACGGTAACTCAGTAGATGTGATAAAGGCTGCCATGGGTCGAAATCAGCATCACTGCCCTGTTGAGGCTGTACAAGAGCTGATGCTAGCACACCAAAATGAGTATCTATTTGTCCGTGTAAGACGTGACCTAACCTCTGGCAGCTACAGGAAAAGTAACACTCTTGCAGAGCCAAACCGCTTCACTGATCGCCCCATAGACGGTAACGGTGTTTACAGAATCATAAAGAAATACGGTGTGCAGGCAGGCATTGCTCCTGAAGATATAGGAGGTCACTCACTGAGAGCAGGATGCGCTACGTACTTGCTTGAGAAGGAGGTCCCACCAGCTGCTGTACAGAAGCAAATGCGTCATAAGAGCTTTAACACTACTCAACTTTATAATCGTGGTGAGACAGCTAGAGCGCTTGTGGGGGCATATTAACAGTACACTCATGGAGCATGTAAAACAGGCCACCAATATAAGATTACTACAGCCCCTTAATGGCACTCAGAACCTATCAGAACTGACTGCTATAACTCTGGCATTTCCTGCATCTCAACTAAGCCGGTGTACAGCACCTCGTCAGATACTTGACTAATCGTAAGTCCCGTCCTCTCAGAAATTGCAACAAGTGTCCGTTTTATGTCTGGATGGATGGTTGCGCTCAGCACGGGGCGTTTCTCAAAACTATCCCGTCTAGGTACACGGGCATTTAGTATACTTAATCTATGGTCTATTAACATTGCTCCTCCTTCTTATATATCCCCTCTAAAATAGGCTTTTATCAGCATATTTCGATGCGAGGTTTTGGTTGTATCTTCAATGTATCTGAGAGGCTCTTATCCCATACTATATTGATATAACAGTATTATATATATATGATATATAACCTGATTGCACATCATAAAGCTTGTTGTTAGGTGTTCATACCTACTTACCGCTTTCATCATTTAACTGGGATGATTCATCCTTTTTCTTTCGTGGGAAATACCTTTCTTCTACCCTCCGCAAGAGCACAAAAGAGCCATCTAAAGTAACCTTAAAATCTGGCCATGTCAGGTCATCTAGTATCTCCTTCGTACGTATAGCAGAAGTTACAGTGCCAGCATCGTACACAGAGTAATCCTCTTCATCTCTAAAGCCATTATCAGAAAAATACCAATCTCCCAATTTATTAAATTCAAGATCCTGCATAGAGTGAACGTTGTGAACGTTGTGAACGTTGTTTTTAATTGAAATTTGAGAAAAGTTACTACTTGAGTGAGTGTTTCTTGAAGGCAAAGTTTTTAATAGTGGTTTTCTATGTTCACAACGTTCACTACGTTCACTTTCAGCATTTGTTGTCTCCTCTGAACCTAGTAATACTAAGAGATCACTCCTGTATCTATTCAGTTGCTCTCTGTCCTCATTGGTTAATTTCGCACTTGGAGTTACACGCAGTCTTTCATCATGAATGGTTAGATGAAGACCCTTTGCAGTCAGTTTATTTAATACTCGGACAGGATCCATTAGAACTCCTCATAGTCTTTAGTGTCCACCTTACCATCACAATCATGTGGTAAAGGTGGGGAAGATTCCATTTGGGCTATCTTTTTTATATGGCAATGGTAGCCATCATTCTTTCGCATCTCATCCAACTCTACCGTGTATCCAATAGTTCTAAGTGAAGGTGCTAGCCGCCTCAAACTTGAACCAAACCCTCTTGCAGATTTAGGCCACGCATCCTCGTTGTGCTCCATTCTATTTAGTTTTTCAAACAACTCACCTATAGTACCACGATACTCCTGATTGCATTCGTACTCAATAAAGTCGATCAACATGCTGGCAACGGTTGAGGCGTTAATAGTCCTGTGTACCCCTTGGTAGCGATTGTTACTATAATCCGCTGTGAATTCCCCAGCATTTTTGCCCAAAGAACGATATACGGCCTCACCTAGATAGGCAAAATCCGCCATTCTAGGCAACATTTCCTGCTCTATCTTTATAGATGGCAGGATTTTAAGTACGTCCGCTGCTATATCAAGCAATCCAGTCCAGATAACACTTTTATTTTCACTGATTGCTTTTTCTATCTCTTTATCTGTTTTTCTTTTTTTTATCCTAGGTAAATCTATGTGAACTGTCCTATCCAGCAAATCCTGTGCAGTTACTAACACGGAAATACCATTTAATATCACTGGCCGTTTAACCTCAATTATAGTCTCTTCCTTATTAGTGTAGAGTGTTCGAGCAGCAAAACCACCACCAGTAGCTAGAGTACAAAAAGCGTCTTGTAAATCTGGTTTGATGTGACTTAAATTTTCATAGCTGATCAAGTGTGAGTTTTCTGCACCAACAAATAGTGACTCTCTGTCTTTAGGTTTTGCTCTAAGATTTACCTGATTGGGGTCAATAAAGTCTCTTAGTACATCCTGTGTCTTTGATTTAGCAGATCCTTGTTCGCCGATCATTTCTAAGAGCACGTAAGGCGTTTCAACTCTAAAACACTCCAAAACCCAGCATAAGACTAGAGGCTGTACACTTTCAGGAATATTGACTAACGTCCACAGTGGAGAAATATCGCCCTTATCTGAAGTATCAGGCAATGATCGCATAGTTGGAGTCCTAACGAACATAACATCAGGCGATTCAACCACCTCCCAATTACCTGCAGTAATCTTAATGGCTCTCCATTCTTCATCACAAATATCAACCCAAATAGCATCCTCAGATACAGCAAACCTCATAAATACAGATCTCTCCGGCCCTTCAAATTTAGCTTGTCCGATTATGGTACTTAGCGCTGCCTTCTGTGCTGTCTCTGATGGAGCAATCCGAGCGTCAATATAATAATTATATGACAGCCACTCCTTGAACCCAGATGATTCAATGCTCCAGCACTCCCTGTGACCATCATTCATAAAGGTTGCGTAGCAATTACCCGACGGGTCATGGAACACCTCTGTTCTTTCATTAACTAATTCCACCAGACGTTCCGCTACCTGCCGATTTGCTTCTTCGCCTTCATCATCTTCTCTTATGACATCCTCAAAAGCTCTGATATTTACGCCTCTAACAGCCTTTAATTCCGCCCTTAACCTTTCAAATTCAGCTCTATCAGTCTGCTTGAGTACTCTCCATTCAGGTATAATCTCCCTCTCTAAATGAGCCCCTAGGTCACCATTTTTGACTTCGTCAATCGCAATTTTCAATTTCATGCTTACCAATTTCGACTGTAATGTATCAGGCTCCATAGCATCTGCTAAACTGCTAATCACATACTCCTTCCCATTAAGTACAAACAAATCATTAAAGTCAGTGTCTCCAACTCCTCGATCCTCCACAAAAATGGGTATCGCTACTTTCGAACGAGATGCCTTTGCAGCCTCAATTGCCTTGCTGATTCCGGGATTACCTTTTGTTTTGTAATCATCATCTGCACATATTATTATCTCAATATCAGGTAATTTTCCCCTAAGCGCCATTGAAACAGGGCTCAGGTTAACAGCATTAAAGGCAACAGCTACAGGTTTTTTAGTTAATTCGTGGACCGTAGCTGCTGTTGCGAAGCCTTCTGCAACGTATATCACGTCTTTTGGGATTCCTCCAAATGGGTAATAACAACCACTTATACGACCTCCAGCAAGGAACTTCTTATCTCCGTCAGCACTAATGAATTGGAGTGAGTGAAGGATGTTTTTGTCATCATATAGTGGCACCACCAATTTGCCTTTGGACTCCTTGATACCGTGAGCTTGGATCTTCTTGCTTTGCAGATAACCGTGACCGGAAGGTACATCTGTACCCTGGGATAAAATGCTTTCAGCCTTAGACTTTGCTTTAGTCCGATTCCTCTCTTGCTCTATATCTCGTTGCTTTTTTGCTTCTTCCACCCTTTTCTGAAAGTCTCGTCTTTGCAATTGGTCCATGGCAGTTTCATCTACCGAACTCCATTTTTTACTAAATCCCTTACGCCAACATCCAAATACGCCTGCAGTGATTATGTCAGGAAAAAGGATAAACCAACCAGCATTGTCACCTGATTTTCCATTTGAAGAGAATCTGTGTAACTGACCATCAGCAATAATCGTAGACGGTACGGTTAGTCCTGATTTATGGATTTCTTCTCGAAACAGATCTTTATAATCTTGAGTGTTACTCATGGTTCGTTATTTTCTCAAAAGGGTTAAATGGAGTACCAGTTGAAATAATTCCTACTAGTGGTAGTTATTCTCTACAACAACATTAAAGAACAGAATTCTTAGATAATGGTACTGAGAAACCACGACAATGATTGAGTCCTTACCATGTCATAATTCCCTTCAGTGCTTAGCAAATTATAATAGGAGGAATGATTTGCCTCTCCATATTTTCCTCATACATCTAAATCTAACTACTACTTTTAGATTCTGAAACCGCTTCCAAACCTCCTTCAATGATCTTAGTAAGTACAGTCTCTCTAATCCTTATACTTCGTCCTGCCCTGATAACAGGAAGTTTTTTCTGATATATCCAGCTGCGGATTGTTGGCATCTTCACCTTAAGTACTTCCTTAACCTCTTCTGCAGTATATAGTTTTTCCATGGTATTCCCTTTCATATTTATTGTTATTAAGATACTATACTATGTCATGCATTATACATGCTAGCGCTTGATTGCAATATTACTATAGCAAATATACTATAACTTTGACGAGTCCAGCTGCTTTTCTTTCAGTGCTACTCTAATCTATTCTGGAGGATGCTGTTTTTCTATTTTATCCTCTTTCATATTTATTGTTATTAGTATATATATTGATGGTATATAAGTTGCATTCAATAGTCAATAAGCAATATAGCTATAGCAAATACACTATAAAATGAGAATACATCATGGAAGAAATTGAAGCAAAAGCGGGACACAGACTTAATACTTTTATTAATAATTTAGGAGTATCAAAATCTGAAATATCCAGAAAAACGGGGTTAGACTACTCACACCTCCACAGAATATTAAAAGGTGATACCGATCCAGGCTTTGATACGTGTACTAAGTTTTATAAGGCATATCCTGAATTGTCTTTGACTTGGTTGATCACGGGAGATGGAGAAATGTACAATATTACAAGACAGGAAAGAAATGACATCCAGCGAGTCAGAGCATGGAGAGAAGAAAACTCAATAGACACAAGTGCCGTACTTTACTTGTTCAAGGCTGAGCAACTAGATCTAAAATATCTCGGCTCTACGTTGAGAAGCAAAAATGTATATGATAAAAAGGTCATTGATCACATAAAAGGTGTTCTCCTTGATCTATTCATAGAAAGGAGAGATGTTTGGGCTGATCTGTATAGCAAATTCAAAAATGACTATTCTGCAGAAAAAGATAAAGCAATTAAATCTGAAGAGGAAGTATTAGAGGACATGCACGGAAGTCCGGAGCTAAAGGAGCTAGATGAATACATAGCCTCATTCTGTTCTCTTGTAATTAATACCCAATCATGGGAAATAGCCAATAATCACTCAAATACGAGGGGGTAAATATGGGGATACTAGTTGAATGTCCATCCTGTAGAGTTAGAGGAGGACTTAAAAGGAAAGTTTGTAAATGTGGACACAATGTTCAGAAGGCTGGTTCTAAGAACTATTGGATTGAGTTCTATCTTGAAGGCAAACGTACCAGAGAGCGCATAGGTAGAAGTAAACAAGCAGCAGAGAACCGCTTGCGAGAAGTCCAGACTGCTAAAGCTGAAGGTCGGCATATAAAGAAAAATAAGAATGAGAAGATAACGATTGGAGATTTACGTGACTGGTATCTAGGTTTGTCAGAAGTAAAGCAGAAGAGGAGTCTGTGTGATATTCGGAGATGTCTTAATAATTGTATAGTTAGAATCGGCAACATCCGTGTCAGTCAGTTGAGTCCTGTAATAATAGAAAATTTTCGTCAGATCCGATTGTCAGAAACATCACAAAGGAAGGGGCGCCCAGTAAAAGCATCAACAATTAATAGAGATGTGGCAAATTTTCGAGCAATGTTAAATAAAGCTGTAGATTTCGCAATTATTGAAAGTAATCCAGTTGGTCGTATCAAACAGCTAGAAGAAAATAATGTGCGTGAACGTGTGCTGACTCAAGAAGAGTTTGAATCATTGCTATCTCATTGTCCTGATCACCTAAAGGGGCCAGTGTTGTTTGGTTTTTATATACCTATGAGACAAGGTGAGATATTAGAACTAACTTGGGATAAGGTAAACATGGGTAGCAAATATCTTCGGCTTGGACAAGAAACAAAAAACAAAACTGGTCGGGTGGTGCCGTTGCATCCAAGAATAACTAATTTTTTACAAAGTCTTGCACGTCAAATTCATGGTGGGTTCCTTTTTGAAAAAAGGTGGTTTGATAGACATGCATTTGACAAGGCAGTAGAAGATGCTGGAATAGCAGGCTTTGTATTCCATGATTTGAGACATTGTGCAATCAACAATCTTCGTCTTGCAGGTAACGATCACTTTGCCATCAAAAAAGCATCCGGACATAAAACTGATATTGCCTTCCGAAGATATAATTTGGTGACTGAGGAAGAAATGATGGGAATGAAATGGTTAGACGTCAATGGAGAAAAAACTGGAATGATGGACACCTATATGGACACCAACGCAGTTAAATGATATCTATTATTTTACGTAATCCGTTGCGAATACTGGTGCACCAGGCAGGACTTGAACCTGCAACCTACTGATTAGAAGTCAGTTGCTCTATCCAGTTGAGCTACTGGTGCATTTATTATATCAATGACTTACAGTAATTAATAATCAAATTTATTGAGTCATGTGCTTAATGAATCAATGAAATCTGTAACTTTCTCAAACACTTCTACCGATGTAAGTCTGGAAGTATCCAAGACCAAATCAAAGTTTGAGTGGTCATCTATATCAACTTGATATAGACTCAAAAAATTTTTATGCATAGTATCTCTTCTTTGTTG
>ENA-OREN01005440-OREN01005440.1-marine-metagenome-genome-assembly--contig:-NODE-5440-length-10568-cov-38.418168_pt1 | contig 10568 bp, 12 predicted proteins | sample MGYA00248624_ERZ508555 | MGnify/ENA primary metagenome ERZ508555 (study PRJEB26222, sample SAMN06267773) | marine metagenome | isolation source: Saanich Inlet, British Columbia, Canada | place...
AGCCCGACCATTGATACTGTTCAAAAAATCGCCAAAGCATTAGACGTTAGTTTAGATGATTTAATGAAAAAATAGTTATAAAAACTTGATATAATAAAAATATGATAAATCAACTTCAACATTTAGGACTTTCGGATAAAGAGGCTTCTGTATATATGGCATCACTCGAGCTTGGCTCTGATACTGTGCAAGAAATAGCAAAAAGAGCCGAAGTAAAGCGCGCTAATACTTACGCAGTTATAGAAAAGCTTATGAGTAAAGGCCTTATGAGCTCAGTTGAAAAAGGTAAGAAAACCCTCTACCAAGTAGAGGATCCTAAACAGCTTATGCGACTTCTTCAAGAACAAGAGGAAGATATAAAGAAAAAAGAGCAGGAGTTTAAAAAACTCCTGCCCGAACTTGAAACACTTTTTGATATTGCAGAAGAAAAACCAAAAGTAAGATATTTTGAAGGAAAAGAGGGGTTAATATCTGTAAGAGAAGATTATTTCAAAGCAAAAAACAAAGAGGTGTTGGGTATTTTTGCTTTAGATGAAGAAAAAAGCGTTTTTACAGAAGAAGAAAGAAAACAAGCAATTAAAAAAAGGGTTGGGAGCAAAATTAAAATAAAACTATTATATTCTGCAAAGGAAATATCTAAAATCAGTACGGACTTAACTACAAAAAGATTTATTCCAAAAGACAAATTTCCACTTAGTTCTTCTTTTGTTATTTACGACAATAAAATAGGTATAGTGTCTTTTAAAGGTAAGTTAATAGGAGTAATTATAGAAAACAAAGAAATAGCAAATACATTTAGGTTAATTTTTAATCTCGCATGGACTGGAGCAGAAGAATACAAAAAATAAGAGGTGCTTAAAAATTCTAAGCACCTCTTTCCTTTTTTACGATTATAAAATAATTTATAAAATATAAAATTTATTCCTTAATCGTAATCGCTATATAACTCCAGGTAATGTTCAACTATATTTAAACAGTCATTCTAATCCCATCGCATACCTCCTTTCTGTCGTTAAAAATTAAAAAATAACGAAACAAATAGAAAGGAGGGTTAGCTAGAATCAGAAGAAGAAAAATACTTTTCAATTACTTTTTCGTATTCTTCCCTTCCTTCTTCCATCTCACGAAGCATCTTTTCAATCTCCGCATTTTGCATCTTTGTAACTTCCTCAGAGAACTCAATACACTCATCGATGATTTTGACCGCCTCTTCAATATTAGTAAAACCATCACTAATATTGGCAAACAACTTTTCATCTTGAGCTTTAAGCTCTTCAAAAGAAATCCCTTCAGCAGTCTTCCCTACTACTTCTTCTGATTTCTCAGAATAACCAGTAGTTTCGAAAGCTAAAGTCAAAATAGCTACAAAAACCGCAACGACTATGAAATTCCTCATAATACCCTCCCTTTCGTTAAATTTTACTGTAAAGAACCCCAACTTCAGTTCTGAACAGAGTATAGCAAATTGTAGAAGTTTTGTCAAGGGGTGTTAACAAAAGTTTGTAACTTTTACATAACAAAATTACTCTGTCAAGAATGTTAAGTGAAATATGACTTATTAAATATGGCTATTTATAGCTGTTTTTTTGTATTAGAGGAAAGAAAGTGTCAAAGGTGCTTGACAAAAAATACGATGTGTGTATACTGGCTAACAGATTGATAACAAAAATATAAACGTCACATACGAGCAACACCCTTCCGAGGACAATATGAAACATAATAAGGTCACAGACCTAAATCCTCAGAGAAGAAAGTTGCTTAAAATATGGTGTTTATATATGAATATTGAATTGTAGGGGTTATTTCCCCTATATTGACCGCGATGCAGACATATTTTATTTATAAACAAATAATCTCGCGGTTAGTATAGGGGGCGTATAGTCCCATAATATTTTAACCTTATCCCTTCAATCAGGGATCTATCTCTTGGAAGGAGATTTAAAATGAAATTACCAAATACAGTATATGTAGTGAACATGATTGATGGAACGGGACAACAAATTACAACAGTTACATTGTTTTACGGAAAAGAATCTGCTGAACAGAGAGCTAAAGAAATGAATGATGATGTAAAAGATTACGATTCCTGTGATATAGAAGATATGCCAGATGATTTGCCGCAAGGTTACATAGTAGAAGAAATGGAGATTTCTTAAGATTTAATGGTAAAAGCCGTCAAAATCCTGACGTTGAGTGGGAGGTTACAGCCCCACAAGATTGATCTCAAAAGCGTGCTGAACGCGATTAGATTTCACACGGTGTGGTCACAGTATGTGACCTCTCTTTCAGAGATTTGAATAACTTCAGATTTCTGAAAGGGAAAGTCCCGATGTTCTTTAAATTACCCTTGATATAACAAGGTTGCTAAGAATCTTATCTTTAAAAGAAGCTCTAGACATTAATTCTTCTTTATGATGGGTAAGCTCTCCATTAGCGTAAAAACATGGGAGTAGGACGGCGGCGAAGCTCTGTGAAGCCCTGTAATCTAATGCTTTTTTCAGCACACCGTAGGGCGTCTATATGGTGTATAAAGATTACATGCACGAAGACCTGTTAAGTAGAACGTGGGGTCAATTAGCGAAGCGTTTAGCAGAACGCTTGTCGAATTTTTACGACAAAGTTACATTTTGTTTTTATAAATGGAAACTTTGGAAGTAAGGTTCTATAAGAAGAGCGTCTAGGCTCATCTGTTTTACTAAATTATTTAGTCAGTTTGACTATTTAATATAAGAGTTTAAGGTCTCTTAAAAAACCTTTCTGTATTGAGATGTATATCTCAACTGATGATTCCAAAAGGATGAAACAGAATGTTCTTTAAATTAAAACTACGTATTTCAACTAAATTCTTTTTGAAAGGAGAATTATTATGAATATACCAGAAACTCAGAAAATTCAACCGCCAGTTCGCTTTTTTTCAGTCTTCGACGCAGAAGATTGCATAGCAGCTCAACAGGGTATCTATGATGTGGAAACTGAAATGGTTGAAGTAGTAAAAGGGGTTGAGTTGCCGTTACATGTGTTTGAGTCTGATAGTATGCCAAGAGATTTACCCAAGAAGCGCGCTTTAGTTGTCTTTGTATGCTGTTCCCATAATGACGGGTGGCCATATGAATGGCGATTCGTTGCTGTTCCATTGGGCAGTATTGTAAAAGGCAGAGAGGTGTGTGGCAACAATACAGTGATTACTGAGAATAAAAGGATAAGCTTTGTGGATTGTAATGCAAAGTATTCATTTTATCTACCCTCAGGAAGCTGGGAATATCGTTGCGGTAAATGGGAACTTGCTCGGCAATTAGACTATGAATACTAGACCTTACTTCCGCAGAGCTGAAACTGCGTATCAAACAACGTAAACCAAAACGTGAGCGGGGAATCTTGCAGTAATGTAAAACGAGACCGTTGGTAAAAAGTCGTCACCTGACTGGAATAATATCCGAGTGGTGAGCCAAGGGGAAGCAGAGCCCTGTGTAAAAGCCGTCAAAATCCTGACGCTGAGTGGGAGGTTACAGCCCCATAAGATTGATCTCAAAAGCGTGCTGAGCGCGAATAGATTTCACACGGTGTGGTCACAGTATGTGGCCTCTCTTTCAGAGATTTGAATAACTTCAGATTTCTGAAAGGGAAAGTCCCGATAGTTCTTTAAATTTAAAATTAAATATTTCTTTTAACTTTTTCAAAAGGGAGAATAAAAATGAAAAACGAAACAGAAAGAGTAGAGTCATTTCTTAGGAATTGGAATCATTTAGCAAAGAAATACAACATGGAAAAGCGAGAATATTTATCTGTAACAAACGGCATCAGGCACATCATGAAAGGAATAGAAAAGAATGAAACAAGTGCTGGTGATGTAATTTTACATTTAGATATAGAAAGGAGTAAAGGTGGATAGATTTTACAACAAAGGTAAAATTTGTTCGCTTTTTGTTGTTTTTGATATACTTAAATTATGATAAATAAAAATTTTATAAAATCATTGAATATTATTTCTAAACACTTAAATAATTCCCGAATCAAATGGGCTATTATTGGAAGCGCTAATATGGCGCTTCAAGGTATAGATATAACACCAAAAGATATCGATATTATTGTAAAACTTGAGGATTTAGAAAATATAAAAGATATTTTTCACAAATATGAAATTTCAAATATTGAAGAAATGAAAGTAGGAACCAACAAGCCGACGTGGAAAACGAAATTAAATATTAATAATGTACAAGTTGAATTTTCAGGACAAGAGAATAATGGTGAGTATGTAAAGAAGCTACTTAACGATAAAATTAGAACAATCAGTATTGAAAATATAAAACTGCCATGCCTGTTACTTGAGGAAGAGGCTCTTATATATAAAGAAACAGGGCGTGAAGATAAAGCAGGGATTATAAAACAATTTTTATCAAAATGAAAATATTATTTGTTTGCAGGGGGAATATGTTTAGAAGCCAAGTTGCAGAAGCGCTTTTTAAGCACGGCAAAAACGACGATGTAGAAGTATGCTCGTGTGGTACTTGGGTAGAAAAGGAGGGACTAACTGGCAAGAAATTAAAAGATTTTGACGGACAAAATGAAGAAATGAGTCTAATCAACTTAATTGATGTTATGAAAGAAAAAGGTTTTGATCTCTCTAAAAATATCTGTAGCCCGATTACTCCTAAGCTTGTAAACTGGGCAGACAAGATAATATCAATGGCTGAAGAAAATGAAAGTCCAGACTATTTACTTAACAATCCGAAAGTTATTTTTTGGAATGTAGAAAATCCAAGTAATTTTACAAAAGAAGATGCAAAAAAGACTATCAATAAAATAGAAAAGTTAGTATCTACATATGTTTAAAAATTATTTGATATACTTAAATTATGAAAAAAATAAAATTAACTTGGTATGGTCGTTGTTGTTTCCTGATCGAAGTAAATGATAAAAAGATATTAATAGACCCTCATGATCAGTTTGACGGTGTTTCTATGGGTGTTGTTGATGCTGATTATACTTTAATTAGTAGTGTTGCTCATGATCATGGAAATATTGCCGCTTCTCCACACTCACAAACATATCATGAAGTTGGCTCCCAATCATTAAAAAATGATATAAAGATAACAGGAATAATGACCAAAGAATACCGCGGAACGAATAATCTGATTTACAATATTAAAACCGATGATTTTTCTATAACGAATTTTGCAGATTTAGGCGACTTTGAGTCAATAGAAAACCTATCTCTGGAAGAAAAAGAAATTCTCAAGTCAACAAACATTGCTTTCGTACGCCCGAATCAAATTTCAGATGGCATAGAAACAACTTCAGGTGAGTTGGCATTAAAGACATGTGAACCTCAAATAATAATTCCATATCATTTCTATCCAAAAAAGTTTATAGATAAAGAAGAAGAACTTAAAAAAATGTCCCCTTATTTAAAATGGACTGAAAATATGATAGAAAAATTAGCTTACAAGAGACAGCGAATTGATGGTTATTCAACCGAGATAGATTTAGATGAGTTTAAAGAAAAAACAGCGGTTTTATTTTCTGATATCCATCCACAGGTTAGTTATAAAAACTAAAGTAAAATCAAACGAATCAGAACATCCGAGAATAAAAGAGGGTCCCAACTTAATCGCTGGGACCCTTTTATATTTACTTCACTCTTCCGAGTGAAGGCACCTCTGCTGTCACTCCCTAAGCGAGGTCGCGTAACTAGGGGAGCTATTCACTGTTGTTTCCTTGTAATGACCGTGACACGTCTTTTCACAAGACCAGACTGTTGGCTCCATGAGTTAGAATCCGTCTGACGATTCTAACAAGCACCCACATACTAACATATGACGTTTTATTTGTCAAGGGTTTCGGGTAATCCTCCAATACCTTGAAAACACTTTAACAGAAGTGAATAAATTCAACCTAAATACCACGCATTCCATCAAAATCGTGGTAGATTTTGATGGAATGCCCTCTAAACGGCAAAGTTATATTGCCGTCGTTTTCACGCACTTGGGAGCTTTCTACACGCGTATAGGTGGTGTGGGACAAGTGTATATAGAAAGCGTCGTCGTCCGAGGGCATTACCGCTAGGGCGTCATGGTAAGTATGAGCGCCGACGTTAAACGAAGTGAAAAACGAAAGATACTTTGAGAGATAATCAGTGATGAAAAAGAGGATGGGGGTTGTGCGAGTGTCGAACTCCGTAGGCACAAGAAAGCGAGTTGCAAGCTTTAGTTTAAGTAAGAATCAGAACGGCACTGAAGATGTTGTGTTACTACTGCGAGGAGGAGCGCGAAGCTGGGGGAAGGATTCCTTCCTTCCACCAACCTGAGGTGTGCGTTCGCCGTTTAGGCGAAACCGCACACACCTAGTATCTAGGCGCGAGTAGCCCTAGCGGTAATGCCTGAGGCGGATGCCGAGGGTATGTTGGAAAAATCTAGAATTATTACTATACTTAATATACTTACTAAGACGACTTCGTTCCGTCGTCCGTCGTGAGCGCCAACTCTGTGAGGTACGAACAGAGAGGCAAAACAGAAATTTTCTTTTCAAATTTACTTTTAAAAATTGGGGGCAGAAAAAACGAAAAGAACGGTGAAGAAAAATTTTCTGTTTTGGCTACGGCGGAGCGGTAGCGGAGTCGTTGGTGCGATAACATTACCACGGACGTGGGGCGTAAGAGAGAGATTAGAGACACCGCGCGCGCGGCGCGCGCGTTAATCGGTCTTTTCCTCGAAATAAGTTCGAGCAAAGTCTATTAAAAGAGCACCAATATTTAGTATAATAAAAACATGATAAAACAACTCCAACATCTAGGACTTTCAGATAAAGAGGCGGCTGTATATATAGCATCTCTTGAGCTTGGTTCTGACACTGTGCAAGAGATAGCAAATAGAGCTGAGGTAAAGCGTGCTAATACTTACGCAGTTATAGAAAAGCTTATGGGTAAGGGCTTAATGAGCTCTGTTGAAAAAGGTAAAAAAACACTCTACCAAGTAGAAGACCCTAAACAACTCCTAAGATTACTACAAGAACAGGAAGAGGGTATAAAGAAAAAAGAGCAAGAGTTTAAAAAACATCTACCAGAACTTGAAACACTTTTTGATATAGCAGAAGAAAAACCAAAAGTAAGATATTTTGAAGGCAAAGAAGGGTTGATAGCCATAAGAGAAGATTACTTCAAAGCAAAAAATAAAGATGCGTTAGGCGTCTTTGCATTAGATGAAGAGAAAAAAGTTTTTTCTGAAGAAGAAAGAAAAAATGCTTATGAAAGAAGGGTTAATAAAAATATTAATACAAAACTACTTTATACAAGTGAAAAAAGAATGGAAGCAACACCTAAACTAACCATAAGAAGATTTATTCCAAAAGATAAATTTCCACTGAGTTCGTCTATTATTATTTATGACAATAAAGTTGGTATTGTTTCTTTGAAAGGTAAGTTGATTGGAGTAATTATAGAAAATAAAGAAATATCCAATACACTAAGATCAATATTTAATATTGCATGGGACGGAGCTGAAAAATATCAATAAAAAAAGGACTACCGTAAACAACGATAGCCCTTTCGACGAACATAACTTTTATACTTTTTCTCTTTTTTAATATTAAACAAGAGAAAATTCCAAATGACTTAATCTTTTTCGGCTATAAACTTATAACCTATTCTTTTTCGGTCAAAATCCCATCACATACCTCCTTCTGTCGTTAAAAAATTAAAAAATAACGAATAGAAAGGAGGGTTAGTCGGTAGAGAAGTATTTATCAACAGCTTTACGGTATTTTTTCATTGCCGCTTCTGCATCTTGAGATCTTTTTTCTGCTTCTGCAGTCTGCATCTTAACAAGTTGCAAATAAGCTTCCTCAAGAACTTCTTCTGTTTCTCCAACCTCTTTTACCGCTTCCTCAAGATTGGTTACGCCACTTTCTAACATAGCCATAGCTTCTTCATGTTGAGCTTTAAACTCTTCGAAAGAAATTCCTTCAGCAGTCTTCCCTACTATTTTTTCTGATTTCTCAGAATAGCCAGTAGTTTCAAATGCCAAAATAGCTATAAAAACCGCAACAAATATAAAACTTCTCATCTTACAACCCTCCCTATTCGTATTTTTAATATAAAGAACCCCAACTTCAGTTCTGTGAGGAGTATAGCAAAATACAAAACTTTTGTCAAGTGTCATTAACAAATGTTAATATTTTTTACATAATAAATTACTCTGTCAATAGCACAAAGCATAATACAGCTTATTGAATACGGCTATAAATAGCCGTATTCTTGTATTAAATGAAAGAAAGTGTCAAAAGTACTTGACAAAAAATACGATGTGTGTATACTGGCTAACAGATTGATAACAAAAATTTAAAACTTCTTTAAAGGAGAACCTTATGAATGCAACAAAAAGAGTAATTTGGCGATCGTTCCTATTAGTGTGTTCAAGTTGTGGACATAGGAATCGCCCGCATAATTCTCCGAGAATGGCTATTCGCCTAACTCTAACCGGAAAGGCTGGTCAGTGTAAGACGTGTGGTAAGGCTCTCAAGCCTTCGCGCTTATCTGATAAACCTTTGACTCTTAGTGTTAGGGCGGAGCTTCTCAAAGAGAAGGTTACTACCGTATGCTAGTCGTATGGTAGTGGCCCGCAGAGCTGAAACTGCGGTAATTAAACAGTGGGGTCGACGAATTCCTTATTACCCAAATTCGTCAAAAGTCGTCAAAATCCTGACGCTGAGTGGAAGGCAGGCAATGACAGCCAAGACATCTTCTCACAAGACTATTCGTGAATAGTTCACACGCAAAGTATGTGCATGACCACATACAGCATGTGTATGACTAGGTTTACAAGGTTCGATGTAATTGTGGTAGACCACAGAACAAAAGACATCATCACAGATATAGCCACGGCGCGGCTAGTGATGAGAAGATTTTGCGTCTCGGGGTGTAACGGCTCCTCGATAGGCTACCTGGTGAGGGTTGTTAGGATAGGTGTAAGACGGGAGTGTAGTTTGTAGGTCTGACAACTTATGAATTACATTAGTAATCTTACTCACTATTCAGCCAAAATAACCATCTTAAGAATTGTCATCTTAAGGCGTTGCTTCGCAGAGCAATGTAAGAGGGATTTATCCTTTTGATAATCAAACCAGATTATCAATTAAGTGTTAAACAATTATCGTGATGAATAACGAAAATTGTTAACTTAACACAGGAGAACCTTCAATCTGTTTCACTGTCATCGGGCAATAAGAGTTATTGCCCATTCTATTGAGAACAGAATTACTAAAATTATGTTCTCATCGAATACTGTTCTTTTAATTTTACTTGTCAATTAATTAACGAAAGGGAGGTGACTTATGGCAATATACACAGGAGTTACATTGCGTTATCGGGGTCGCCTCATTGATGTGGGGTTCCGGTACGGCGTTTACACCGGTGTTAGTAACATCGTTGGCAAGCCACTAAATCTTACGAGGAAAGATGTACGTAAGATCCAAAAGCTTGTTCGCTGTAAGCCAACTGTTCAACGACAGTTGGCTGCGCAGTACGAAGCAATAAATAGATTCTGTTAGGATGAACTATTTATGTTTCGAGTCGCAGAGTTGAAACTGCGTATCAAACAACGTAAACCAAAACGTGAGCGGGGAATCTTGCAGTAATGTAAGACGAGACCGTGAGTATTTGACATAAGAGCTAAGGTCTCTTAAAAAACCTTTCTGTATTGAGATGTGTATCTCAACTGACGAGCTCAAAAGAGCGAAACAGAATGTTCTTTAAATTAAAAGTATTTCAAGTACTTTATACTAACCCATTTGCGAGAAAGCGCGGTGGAATTTAGCTTAAAGATAAATCTTGGAGGAAATCTTTTTGAAGGGGGGTGATTAAATGAATGGAAAAACTCTTGTCCTTATCAGCTACAACCAAGTTTCTGGTTTTCAGTCTGGATGGCACGGCAAAAACCGTGTATACATCTGCGCTAACGACCAAGGTCGTGGTTATGATACTGGAAGTGGTAAGACAGACAAAGAGCGTGCTGGTTCTGTTATGCATAAAATATCAGGTGATTACTACAAAGGTAGTGTCCCGGTAGACAATGTAGAACAGTTCATAGTATACGCTGGTCTGAATGCCCTCAGAAGCGCTATTTTTATGGCTAAGGATTTGAGCGAACAAGCCCCAGGTATACCAGTTATAGTTGCTGCGTGCGACTGTAAGTGGAGAGAGAAGCGTGAGCTTCTTGCTGGCACAAACATACGTCTAGAAGAGTGTGAGTGTGGCGGTAAACACACCATGGGTCGCTTTGCTCGGTCTGGCTTAGAAAATTAGTGTGGTTGAGAATTCCGGAGCCGAATGAAGAAAGACGGCTTGGCAACATAAGTGGCGAACAGCTTTCCTCTGTTCGGGGTTCAGTCCCCTTTACCACATCTTGAGAGAAATGAAATCACTCTCAGACATGTTACTGATACAGTATCAGTCAATATGTTTCTTCTAAAAGATTTCGAAAGGATTTTTAGTTCGTGATCGGTCACGGAAAGAGGGTTAGTTTAATTTAAACCAGCTCTCAATGTGGCCTCTCTTTCAGAGATTTGAAACACTTCAA
>ENA-OREN01005441-OREN01005441.1-marine-metagenome-genome-assembly--contig:-NODE-5441-length-10567-cov-3.873403_pt1 | contig 10567 bp, 10 predicted proteins | sample MGYA00248624_ERZ508555 | MGnify/ENA primary metagenome ERZ508555 (study PRJEB26222, sample SAMN06267773) | marine metagenome | isolation source: Saanich Inlet, British Columbia, Canada | place...
GAGATGCTCATCGGTTCTGTCAGAACTCAGTGTCGGGGCAGAATAGCATCATTCCTCATTTGCTGAGGAGATCTGTTCATGTCCTGCCAACCGTGCCTGCCTTCGTCAATTCCCAAAGAAGGAAGATCTTCACCAACAGGCGATCGACTCCAATGACCGAGTTGTCAGCTTAAATACAGGGATCGGTCATGTATTTAGGTCGACTGAATTTTGTGCTGAGCGCTGAGTTCTGACAGAACTGATCGACATTGCCAAAAATCCTAAACTGCCGACTGCGCATCGAATGAATACGCTTAGCCAATCTACGGAGATGATTCTTGATGAAAATTGAATTGCTCTACTTTGATGACTGCCCCAATCACGTTGGTGCGCAAGAAATGCTCGAACAGACGTTGATCAAACATCAAGTCGGTGACCCGATAATAAGAATTGATGTTTCTAGTCTCGAAATTGGCGAATCTGTGAAGTTTCCGGGGTCACCTACGATTCGTATTGACGGGGTAGATGTAGACCCAACCTACGAAGACACAGGGGATTACACGCCCAGATGCCGTGTCTATTTCACCGACGTTGGCCTTAAAGGTCTTCCCAAGGAAGAGTGGATTGACTCAGTAGTCCGGGCTGCACTAGTCAAGAGGTCGTAGAGTATTGGCGTTCTTGACAGTGCAGGTGGCAGCTTCAAAGATTCTGACAGAACCAGAAAAAAGCCTCGACTCAAACACGGAATCGAGGCTTTTTTCTGTTAACTAATATTCGACGATCCTACGAGAACGATTCGTAGAGTCCGCCGACTACCAGACCGAAGATGATGTGGACCACTAGTGCACCCATCGCAGTGGCTCCGCCAAGTTTCAGAGCGAAGAATCCGGGGGCTTCAACCGCACCGTCACGAATACCTCGGTGGAGGGAAGAACTTAGCATTCCGAAGAACATGCCAGTGCCGATAAAGTGAACGAGTCCGAAGACGATTCCTATCCCGTAGCTGCTATCAATATCGAGCCACAGATAGAACGCTGCGTGAGCTGAAGCAAATACAATGCTCATCACCGCGTGGATCATCAACCCGATTCCGTACGTCATGCCACCGACGGGCATCATCATCGTGCCGAGCATTTTCAGAAGATCCATCTTCATCTGCTCAGGCATCATCATTCGACCGAGATAAATCGGTATCAGCATTATTGCCCCGGCGATCAACCCTGAGTAAATCGCTGCGGGCGAGTTGTATTCCATGACCAAATTCCTCCACTAAGATTTTTCCGTGCGAAGACCATGACCGATCTCGATCCAGCCCAAGTATGCAATGGGATGCGAGTTCGACTTAGAACGATTCTGCGTCGATTCCGCCGAACACGGCATCCAACAGAAATAAGCTTCTGCTAATGATCGGCAGATATCGTCGAAAAATTGATGTACGAGGAGCAGTGCTGAGTGGCTACAGATCAAGATAAAAGTGACTCACCGTCTTCGAAGCGGATCATGAAGACCGCCGATTCGGTTTTCCACGAGCTAACTCGCTCGATGTGTCCCGAGTGCAAAGACATCATCAACGGCGAGATTCATCTGACCGACGGCAAAGTTGTGTTGCGAAAGCGATGCCCTCGGGGCTGTAACGACGGCAAAAAATGGGAGGTGCTGATATCTCCTGATGCCGAGGGGTATCTAGATCAGCAGCGGTACAACAAGCCAGGCACGATTCCGCTCGAATTCAGTACGGAAATCGACGAAGGTTGTCCGTATGACTGCGGCCTATGTCCCGATCACAAGCAGCATGCTTGTTTGGTTCTCATCGAAGTAAACACGGCGTGCGATCTGGCATGCCCAACCTGTTTCGCAAATGCCGGACCCGGATTCAATATCACGATGGACGAGTGCGAAATCATGCTCGACACGTTCGTCCGTACTGAAGCAGAACCAGAGGCCGTTCAGTTCTCGGGTGGAGAACCTACTCTTCACCCACAACTATTCGACTTCATGAAGCTTGCCAAAGCAAAGGGCGTGCGGCATGTGATGGTCAATACGAACGGGTTGAGAATAGCGCGTGACCCAGAATGGGCGGCCGAATTCGCATCACTCGACCCCACAGTATATTTTCAGTTTGACGGCCTTCGCGATTCGACCTACGAAATCCTTCGAGGCGAGCCGCTTTTGGAGCAAAAACTAAAGGTTCTCGACAAGCTGGCTGAGTTCGATCTCAACACCATTCTGGTCGCAGCCATTGAACGAGACGTCAACGAAGACGAAATTCCGGCGATCATCAAGTTCGGACTAGAACATCCGGCGGTTCGCGCTGTCATGTTCCAGCCCGTTATGCACACAGGTCGGCACCTCGAATTCGATCCTATGAACCGGGTCACAATTCCAGAAGTTATCGAACGGATCGATGCCGGAATGGACGGCGTTTTCGTGAAGAGCGATTTCGTTCCAGTGCCTTGTTGTCACCCATCCTGCCAATCGGTGACATTCTCGTACATCGACGAAGAAGGTCAGGTCGTACCTCTGCCGAGAATCGTAGATGTCGACGAATATCTCGACTACATCACCAACCGAACGTTCCCCGACCTAACCGGTGAAATCCGAGACGCTCTCGAAGGCCTTTGGTCGTCGTCAGCTACTCCTGGTGGAAATAAATTGGCCGACGATTTTTGTGCTGCTTGCGCCGATCTTGGTCTTTTTAATGGCGAGTCGAAAGAGATCGCAAAACGCATCTTCTCGATATCGATCAAAGATTTCCAAGACCCGTATACGTTCGACATAAAAAAACTGATGAAATGCTGCGTCGAAATCGCCACCCCGGACGGTCGTTTGATTCCGTTCTGTGCGTACAACAACGTTGGCTATCGAGAAGACGTAAAAGAAGAATTAATGAAGCAGAGAGCACGCGATCGAATCAGCAAGATTAACGCGAGTGCGCTGGTTAACGGGAATGCTTCAGTGAGTGATGAGGCAAAAGAATAGTTCGAATGGCGCACATTCCGATAAATCTGTCCGATCAGTCCATCCACATCCACGCACAGCGGCCGCTGGCGTTCGAAATGGTCTCCGTTCTAGGCGTCGGCGGCGGGGTGCCACAGGCGAGCAATGCCGGGAGTACCCCGTCTATCAAAGTGCTTGCCACAAATGGCGATAGACAACTGGTTGAGTTCCATACGCCTTTGAAAGCCGGCCCCTGGCAGATGAATTGGAAAACGACCGAATGGGTGGCTGTTAAGCACCCAACATCGATTGATTTCGAATTGCTACCTTCCGGTGGGATCCTAGCGGGTGGACTCCGGCAACTGACCGACCGATTAGAGTTCGTTGCTCAGGGCAATTGCACCGAACTCATCTACAAAAGTCGATTCGGAATCAGGTGGTCGATTGGCGGTTGGCTAGTCGGAAAAATTCTCGTTGCACCAATCATCAAAAGTCACATGCTCGAGCATCTTGAAGATCTCAAGGTGAAAATCGAAAACCGTGCTCGACGAAGTCGGCTATATCCGCAGTTGCCGTGCAAGGAAGACGAACAGGGGTAGCGAAGTGGCGAACTCGACTGATGGTCTAATTGAACTCGACTCCCAGCCAGTCGGCGCGTGCTGTTCTGTGATCTACAGTCATCCACTCGCCACGTGGCTTATTGGCGAGTCGTTCCACCCCGGCGGACTTGCACTTACCGACGAAATTGCCAACCTAACTAATCTCGGACCCGGTAAGCGTTTGCTGGACGCCGGATGTGGACGTGGAACCAGCACGGTTCATCTCGCAGAAACCACCCAGTGCCACGCGGTGGGGCTAACGCTTGAATCAGACGGAGTTGAACGGGGCAGAGCGTTGGCTGCAGCAACTGGGGTAGACGATAGAGTCCGGTTCGTCCAAGACGACATTCTGCACATGGATACCTCGATCGGCGAATTCGATGTGGTGCTGATGGAGTGCGTGCTATCGACACTTGAACAAAAACCTGAATCGCTAAGACAGCTGTATCGAATCGTGAAGCCGGGCGGGTACATAGCGCTCAGCGATGTCACGGTATCGCGTGAACTTCCTACCGAGCTACAGGGCTCGATTGGCGCCGCACTGTGCATGGCCGACGCTCGTGATCTGGACGAGTACATGAGCCTGATCGAGGACGTTGGATTCAAGGTGAAAGAGTACCGCTCTGCGAAAGAGGCGGTTCAGCAGTTGATAAAGAAGATAGGAACCCGACTGATGATCGCTGAGGCTGCGATTGGTCTGGGAAGTCTGAAAGTCAATAGATCACTGATCGTTCAAGCACGGGACGCACTGAAGATCGCTTCAAAGTTAGTCGAAGACGGATCGCTCGGCTATGGCTTGATCGTTGCTCAGCGCGCCGGGTGAATCCTCTACTCCAGCAACCCAACTTTGCGCCAGTTGCGATCTCGTAGGGCCTGCTTTAGTTCGGTGAACTCACGGGCAAAGTGGGTAGTGATTACGAGGAAGCTGAGAACGAGACATAGGATGATGCAGAGCGCTGGAGCGCCAGTCCCGATGAAGATGGCGTTGATTGCGATGATCCCGGCTCCGAATGCCCAGACCCAGCTTCGAGTAGCGAAGTAGATAGCGAAGACGACCGGACCCGCTAACGTCGAAAGCACCGGAGCCATCGCCAGCGATATTCCGAATATAACGGCGACACCTTTGCCGCCTTTGAACCCGATATACGGCGACCAGTTGTGACCGGCGGTAACCGCAATTGCCATAGCAAACAGCGTGTAATCCGAAGCACCGGCGAATCTACCAATGGCTATCACCAGTGCACCCTTAGCCGCGTCGGCACCAAGTATCAACAGACCCGAGCGCATCCCCAACATGCGGACGGCGTTCACCGTGCCGACGTTGCCGTTTCCGTGTTCTCTAATGTCGACACCGCGCTGCAATCGACCGCCAAGATACGCGGCAGGAACCCCGCCAATCAAATACGAAATGGCGACGAGTACGGCGGCGATCAAGACATCAGACATCATTAGTCCTTAGATGCTCTTCGGGAGCAATCAGTTGTCCGAAAGAAAACGAGCCATCGGCTCCTAGATGTCAATGGCCATGGATCTGTTAGAACTCAGCGTCGGAGCAGAATAACATCGTTCCTCATTTGCTGAGGAGATTTATTAATGTCTTGCCAGCCGTGCCTGCCTTCGTCAATTCCCAAAGAAGGAAAACCTTCACCAACAAATGGTCGACTCTAATGACCGAGCTTTCAGCTTAAATACTCAGACGAATCTTGTATTCAGGTCGGCCTAATCATGGAGTGAGCGCTGAGTTATGACAGAGCCCTGTGAGTGCGGTTGCGACTAAGCGACCAATCGACTGCTGTGACTTTCTATTTGGTACGCCGTGTACATATTTTTCAGGAATCGACCGACGGTTTGGGAACCCATTTTGGTTCCCAGTGGCTGTGATGAGCGGCTAAGCTTCTTTTATCAAATCGCCCGCCGTTATCTCCATTGCTAACTCGCAGTTTTCGACTGCAACATAGTGGAGTGGAGAGACCTTCGTTGGCAAGGCGCCGCCGGGGTGCCTTGCCAACGAGAAAACGTTCCTATGCCTTATATGTTTCTCGCAACTCAGTGTAGATCTCTTTCGTCTGCACCGTGCCAAGCACATGCGTGCTCGACACGTTCATCATCTGGTAACCCTCGCCGATCCAGCGTCGGCAGTCGTCAACATCACCGAACGTGGTCGCCAGATACTTGCCTGTGCCCTTGATACGAGCTGCAACATCGATCATGATGTTCTCGACCTTTGAATTGTGAATATCTCCACTGATCCCCAGAGAAGCCGAAAGGTCGGTCGGGCCGACAAGGAGAACCTCGTATCCAGGAACCGCGAGAATGTCATCGAGATTCTCATACGCCTCTACGCTCTCCATCTGAAGCATCAAAAGAGTTTCGTCGTTGGCGTTATCGATAATGTCCTGCTGAGTCAGGCCAAGGTAGCCGGCAAAAAACGGTGCAATTCCGCGCATGCCAGTTGGCGGATACTTCGCCCAGTTCACCGCGTCTCTAGCGTCGTCAGGTGTGTCGATCTGAGGCACCATCACGCCAACAGCGCCAACGTCGTACGCCTTCTTGATGTCGCCTTGGTTGTTGTAGGGAATGCGAATGACCGGCGCACTGCCGTTCTCTCGACCCTGGACACAAATGGTGCCTACCGACTCGAACCCGGCAGGAGAGTGCTCTTGATCGATCCACACCCAGTCGGCACCGGTCTGATAAATCGACTGGGCGACGAATGGCTCACGAGTGAACATGCTTGTTCCGAGAACAGGATTGCCGGAAGCTAATTTTTGTCGAACATCACTTGGATACATCGTTGTTTGAACCTGTCGGCTAAATTGTTTTGGCGACTTGCGGAAGCATAGTACACCGGTCCGGCCACATGCGTGAGCGACTTCAAAATCCGTTCTTCGATCCCGCCGAAAATCTAGCCAGCGCTGGTTCTTCGGCTTTAAAGTCTTGAGTTTCGCCGCACCAACTAAAAGCAGACAACGCGGTTTTTCTACTAGCCGACCTAGTCGTCCAGGGAACGCAGTACCTTGCCGGGAAGGGTTCCGTTCGGCTTGCCGTTTACAAACACGAAGTCCATCCCAGCCGAGTAGACATGCGGGTTCACGAAAACGTTATTCTGCTTCACTGCGGCGGGATCAAACACAAGTACGTTGGCGATCTGTCCGGGGGCGATTCGACCTCGCCTCGAAAGATTTAAGCGAGAAGCGGGCAGTGCCGTCATCTTGTAAATAGCCTCTTTGAGGGTGAACAGACTACGTTGCACAACAAATTGCTCAAGAACCACCGAGTTCGTTGCGTAGCTGCGAGGGTGAGGCTTCCCAGATGAAAGCGGCCCCTGATCCCGTAATGACCATCCGTCTGAAGCGATCGCTATCAAACCCCAACTAGCGATGGCCTCGACGTCACGAAGTTCCATAGAGTGACATACGTAACTGCCTTCGGACTGCTTGTGCAGTCGCAACACCGCGTCTTCCGGCTCGCAGCCTCACTCATCGGCGATGTCCTGCAGGTTGCGACCTTCGAGCGACTGGGCGGGCGGGAAGCTTGAGACCACACAGCCTGTAGCTCCATGCCTTCGGTTGATGTTGTAGGAGACTTCCGCCCATATCTGCGCATGAGTATCGGAGTCGGCTAGGCGATCAAGCGTAGCCTGTCTTCCACACACTAGCGCCCAGCGAGCGAACATCGCCCCTGAGAAGCCGGATGATGACCACTCGTACGGACATTATGCCTTTTGTCGCGGTAGCTCGACCTTTCGCTTCTTTTTAAGGGTGTACAAAAGGACAAACGTTCCGGGCTGGACCTACTGTGCTTAGCGCATTCGCAAACTACAACCTGCTAGACGTTGTAGAGCAATTGATCGGACCGGAAATTTATTTGAGCCCGTTCTAACTGAGCGATCGGTTACTCAATGACGAAACAGTCAATTTCGGCTCTAGGGAGCACCGTTACTAGTAGATCGATTTCTTCTCCGAGGCGAGTCGACTCAAATTCCCTGTCTGCAAGTGAACCTGCAGTACCGCCGGACAGCAAATTCAACTCTTCGATCACCAGATCAACTTCGCTCGAATACGCCTCCATTAGGTCACTGAGTACCGAGTTATAGACGGCGCAGCGATCCAATGGTTTTTCTGATCCCAGGATTGAAATTAGGATCCCGGCACTGGTCTGAAACTTGGTAGCACGGACGAGCACGATCTCCACAGAATCTGTAGCGCTTGATTCCGCCGTATTAAGATCTACAGTCTGTTGGACGGAGTTCTCGAATTCGGCTTGAGCTTCTCGCACATCTCCGTAAGCTGGCCCAACCCGGTCCCGATAATTATCTATCTGTACCTGTTCGCTTTCGCTGGCGCAGCCACTAACTACGATCATCACCAAGCCGAATAACAAATATGAAGTGAGCCGTATTGACTTGATTCGATTCACTGCAGTTTACCTTTTCGAGTTCTGTGGTTGCCGACCTAGATGCCCTTTGCCCAGATTCTAGGGAATCTTCAAAGGGTCTTCCTCGAGCCTAGAGCTTTCTTGACCCAATATAACGGCTCTTTTGAGAGATTCATGCGCTGAACGGCGATTTTAGGGAGTCGTTCCCGGATCCCTTTCTCGACTTTCGATGCATTGAAATCTATGACGCTGCCGATGATCAGGCCGTCACGCTGCTGAAGTCGCAATCGTTGTTTACTGGTGTTATTAGGTTTGTGACACGGGTTCGTGCTGTTCTGGGGGGTATGCTTTGGGAGTATTTGTAAGGGCAGGTAGTGACTCCAGCGCGACTGTCCAAAAGCTGAATATTAGATAGTAGCGTGACACCCCGTGTGGCACTCTAAATGGGTAAATTGAGATGAAAATCGCATCTAAATTGAAAACTCAAGTGATCGTCGTAGGATCTGGTGCAGCTGGAATAAATGCTGCTATAGCGTCTGCTAGAAACGGAGCTGAAACCATTTTAATCGAAAGAGATGGCTACTTAGGAGGGGTTTCTGCTTCTTTAGGATGGATCGGATTTCATGATCAGGATTATCGTCAAATAGTAAAAGGTATTCCTCATGAAATTGTAGAAAATTTATGGTCTAGAAATGCTGCTTCTAGATATGAACTCGATATTAAATGTGGTTCGATAATCAGTGTCCACTCTCATCATTGGAAAATTTTAGCTATGAAAATGGCTACCGATGCTGGAGTCAAGATAATGCTTCAAACATTATTTGTAGACACGCTCACCGAAAACGACAGAATATGTGGCGTAATAGTTGAAAATAAATCAGGAAGACAAGAGATATCCGCTGATGTCGTCATTGATTGCAGCGGCGATGGTGATGTAGCAGATAGAGCTGGAGCTGCATGGGAAAAAGGCAGAACACAAGATGGCCTTGTCCAGGCTCCAACGCTCGTATTCAAATTAGGCGGATTAAGTAGAGAAGATTTTATTGAAGGCTGTAAAAACCCAGCTTTAAATTATCGAGAATGGGTTGAGCCTTACCTTGAAATAAGAGAAAAACTTTATAACCGACTGGATCAGATGGAGGTAATTATCTGTGGTGGCTATGCCCCATTAATGGAAGAAGCTAGAAATGCCGGCGAATTAGATTTACCTCAAACAAGAATTGTGGGAGTCAAACTACATAAGCCTGACGAGTTTTTAGTTGTGATGACTAGAGTTTTAGGTCTGGATCCAACAAGCGTAGAAAGCATGTCTCTGGCGTATGAAAAACTGTACGCCCAAATCCCACAGTTACTAGATTTCTTCCCTAAATATGTCCCTGGTTTTGAAAAATCATTTCTTTTGGAAATAGCTCCAGCTATGGGAGTCAGGGAGAGCAGAAGAATCACCGGTGATTATCAGTTATCGACTGAAGATGTTCTGAACGGGAATGAACATGATGACGTAATAGCCCTGGGGGGGTATCACGTCGATATTCACAGGACCTCTGGAACCTGGGTTGACTCGATGAATGTTCAGACATACGACATCCCGTATAGAAGCTTGGTTGTCAAAAATAAAGAAGGGCTATTAGTAGCTGGTAAATGTATTAGCGCATCTCATGAAGCAATTGCTTCAGCGAGAGTAATTCCTATTTGTATGGCAGAAGGTCAAGCAGCTGGAACTGCTGCTGCAATAGCAGTCAAAGAAAATAAGGAATTACGAGAAATAACCATCAACAATTTAAAAAATACACTGATTGATCAAAAAGCCGAGTTGAGAGAAACGTTGGAGCCGATTGATCAAAATCTAATCGAGCAAATTGGTCAATTGCCAAAAGCTAAAGAGGAAACAACCGGCGAAAGAGACCTAGCGAGTAGTGGAGTGCAATCCTGGATTAGCTAGTAATTAATTTCAGATTGATGGACAGGGACTATCTCTCGAGAAGGCTTAGATATTTCTGTTTACTCTCATACATTTGTGCTCACTAATTTCATTCTTAAATTTTCGGACATATCTGTCACTACGGTTAGAACTATCAGCTAATTCTGTATCGGATATTCTCAATGACTTCCTGCTGCCTGCTTCTATGACAGGCAGGAGATGCGAGTATCTGGCAAACAAGGCAAAGGTTGAGCGATCCCTGAGAGTCTGGAGCGACATACAGCCATCAATACGATGGCGCGGTGAGAGCTGGTAAGGAAAATACTGATTACTACACCGGAGTATGACTGCGTTGGGTTCTGGCAGAACTCAGCGTCGTGGTAGGTTCCGCTCACACATACCGGTGCTTCAGGTGTCAATGTTGGAGAGATGCGAACTCCAACATTGACACCTGAAGCAGCAGGCCTCATCCGATTGGGTGGAGCCTAGTTGCGAGACTGAAAACACCTAGTCTGTCATGTACATGCGAAGGCAAGTTCAAGAAGACGCTCGGCAGTTCCAGTTTGGCGATTACGAATTGCCATCATGTAAATTGCTTACTCAGTGTGTTTACGTCGTTTGTAAGCGATTGTTGACAAGATTTCGAGTTCTGTTACTGTTCTGTGCGTTACCGGCGGGGAGGTTTTAGAAGCGTTCACACGTGATTTGTACCTGTGATCTGCTTGCAATCGTTTTTCTGTCGGCGCGAATTCCT
>ENA-OREN01005443-OREN01005443.1-marine-metagenome-genome-assembly--contig:-NODE-5443-length-10565-cov-7.537853_pt1 | contig 10565 bp, 8 predicted proteins | sample MGYA00248624_ERZ508555 | MGnify/ENA primary metagenome ERZ508555 (study PRJEB26222, sample SAMN06267773) | marine metagenome | isolation source: Saanich Inlet, British Columbia, Canada | place...
GATGTGGCAGGCGTGGCGCCTGCGGGGGAGCCCGAGGGTTCCTAGCCGGGTGGGGTCAGGTGGTTTCTTCGGGGTCGACCGGGCTGTCCGGCTCACCGAACCAGACCACGATGCTGGCACCCAGAGCTTCTCCGAGGGTGACGGCGCCACCGGATTTTTCGGCGATGCTGCGCACGATGTCGAGGCCCAGGCCGCTGCTGCTGCTGCCGCTGGCGCCCCGGTCGAACACCCTGATCGAGGGCAGGCCGCCGCCCTCGTCAGCCACGGTGAGTGTGGGTGGATCTGCCGTGACACGAACGCAGAACGCGGTTCCGGCTTCGGTGTGGGTCAGCACGTTCTGGACCAGGTTGTCGAGCACTGCCAGCAGGTCGGCTGCCGTCAACTTGATTGGTATCCGGGTGTCGGCGGGCAGCGTCTGGGTCATTTCCCTGTCCTGGGCCGCTGCCACGATGCTCCAGAAGCCGAGGCGTTGGCCCACTACCGCGGTCAGGTCGCAGACGGTTGAGGCGTCGGTGCTCGTACCCCGGACGTCTTCTATGAGGGCTGTGACCTCACCCTCCATGTGCACGATGTCGGTGATGAGTGCGGCCCGCTGGTCGGCGTCGTCTGTCGATTCGGCCTGCAGGCGCAGGGCCGCCAGGGGGGTGCGGAGGCGGTGGGAGAGGTCGGCGACGCGTTCGCGTTCGGCTACCAGCAGGTCGGTGAGGCGTTCGGCGAGCTGGTTGAAGGCCCTGGCGCTCTCGGCGACTTCTGCCGGTCCGCTGGGGGAGACGCGGGCTGTGAGGTCGCCGCCGGCCCAGCGGTGGGCGGCATCTGAGAGGTCGCGCATGGGTCTCACGATCGACAGTGCGAACCGGTCTGCGATGGGGACTGACCCGATTATTACGAGCACGCCCAGTACGGCCAGGATCGCCCAGGCCGTTGAGACGCCCTCTGTGAGGTCTTCGTTGCTCACGAAGGCTGTTACCACGATCAGGTCGCCGCTGCCGAAGGCGATGGGCACGATTGCGGCTACACCGCCGTCCACCTCGGCCACTACCGAGCCGGCCGTGGCCAGTTCGAGGGCCTCGACAACTGGGATGTTGGAGCCCAGAACGGTTCCGTTGGAGAGTATGACCATCAGGTCGGGTGAGTCGAAGGAGTCGAGGACGAACTCCACGTCTTCGGTGAGAGGGGTCCGGCCGGTGGAGCGGGCTGTTGCGGCCAGGGCGGTTGCCACGCCGCGGGCGTCTGACTGGGCGCCGGCAAGGGACCTCAGGCGGGCCTGGGAGCTGACCGAGCGGCCAAGTGGCACGAGGAAGCCCACGGCCAACATGACCGCCAGGGCCACGAACACCCAGGCCAGGCGTTTACGCACGGGTTCCTACCCGGCCTTGCGGACGTTGGGGTCTGAGAGGCAGACACCGGCGCCAATGAGGGTGTGCAGGTAGCGGTGCTCGTCTGTGGGCTTTTCGCCCAGTTTCTTGCGGAGGGTGGAGAGGTGTACGTCGATGGTGCGTCCGCCGGTGCCGGCGGGGGCCTTCCAGACGGCTGCGTGCAGGTCGTCTTTGGATACGACGGTTCCGGGGCGGGCTGCCAGGTAGGCAAGCAGGTCGAACTCCTTGGCGGTGAGTTCAAGGCTGCGGCCGTCCAGTTCGACTTCGCGGGGGCCGAGGCGGATCATCAGGCCGCCTACGGCGAGGGCCTCGGCCCTGTCCTCGGCTCCGCGTCGCAGCAGTGCTGAGATACGGGCCGAGAGCTGTGGGCCCGATATGGGTTTGACGACGTAGTCGTCGGCGCCGCCGGCGAAGGCTGTGAGGATTGAGGACTCGTCCTCGCGGGCGGTCAGCACCAGAATGGGTAGTTCTGAGACGGCTCTGATCATCTTGAGCAGGTCCAGACCGTCGAGGTCGGGTAGGCCCAGGTCAAGCACCAGGGCGTCTGGGGGGTCGGCTGTGAGGGTGCGTAGTCCTTCGAGGCCGGTGCCCTCGCTGTTCACCGAGTGGCCGTCGCCGGCCAGGTGGTTGCAGACCAGTTCGCGGATGCGCTGATCGTCCTCAATTACCAGGATGTCTGCCATGTCTTCTCCGAAGAATGCCATTTGCCGGTTTCCCAGACGATACTTGTGCGGTGATGCGACGAGCGACGGTTGTGTTCCTGTGGGTGCTGGCGACCGCTGGCGTGACCCTGGGCGCCAGTGCGGCGGTGCGCCTGGTGGATCTGCAGGTGTTTCCCGAGGGGGAACGCATAGTGGTGATGTCCACGACCACGACCACGACCACGACTACGACTACGACGACTACGACGACGACGCTGCCACCGACAACGACCACGACGACAAGCACCACCCTGCCGCCTGCGACGACGACCACGACAACCACGACCACGGCGCCGCCCCCGCCTCCCACAACTACGACCACCACCACCACTACGACAACCGCTCCGCCGCCGCCGACAACGACGGTGCCGCCGCCGGACCCGTTGGTCGTTACGACCGATTCGGTTCCGGGTGAGACGACAGGTGGAAGTTATTTCGTGCTGCTCCGGGGTGCGGGAGGAGTGCCGCCGTATTCGTGGAGCCTGGCTGACGGTTCTCTCCCGCCGGGCCTGTCGTTGCTGCCTTCGGGACTTGTCAGGGGTCTGCCGACCAATGCCGGTACCTTCGATTTCACCGTGGGGGTGGAGGACCGGGCCGGTGTTTATGCAACGGAATCCTTCCAGATGGTGCTTGTGGACCCCCTGGTGATCGATACGGCGTTCCTGCCGGTTGGCACGGTCGGCTATTCGTTCACAACCGCTCTGGCTGCCTCCGGCGGAACGGGGCCGTATTCCTGGAGCGTCACAGACGGTTCGCTGCCACTTGGCCTGGTTCTGGATTCGACAGGAGCGCTGACCGGTGTTCCCGGGGGCACTGGAGAGGTCCAGTTCACGGTGGGGGTTGAGGATGCGGCTGGCCGGGCTGTTGAGCGGTCGTTCACGTCTGAGACAATCAACCCGCTGGTGATTCTCACGCCGTCACTGCCCACTGGAACCACCGGTAGTGGTTATTCGTTCACCATGGGTGGCAGCGGGGGGCGTGCACCGCACGTCTGGAGCGTTTCCAGTGGTGCTCTGCCGTCGGGCCTGGCCCTCTCACCCGATGGCGTAATCAGCGGTACGCCCACGGTCGTGACCCAGGCGCAGGTGACGATCAGGCTCACCGATGCCGATGGCCGGGTGGCGGCGTTCCCCTACGTGCTGAACACCCTCATCGGACAGGTCCGCCAGACCGTGGGGGCACGTGGGGGCACCGTGGTGGTCGACATCGTGGGCGACTCGGTCAACCTGATTTCGGTTGTGGCGGCCGATGGTTTCAGCGCCTACACGATTGCTGCGGGGCCCGCCAAGGTCCAGGTGCACTTCATCGGTGCTTCCGGTCAGACGCCCTCGTGGGTGCTGTGTGAGGGCAGCCCCGACGTGTCCTGTCAGTTCGACTGACTGTTTTCAGGCGAAAACCGGTGGATTTCGTTGGGAAAAGAGCAATTTACGGTTGCTTTACACCGTGTTTGCGCTGTTGGGAGACCGAAATGCCGGTCCGGCCGTAGTCTTTCTCCAACGGGTGTCGTCTGTCCTGCGTTACGTGGGGGGCGGTTCCGGAAGTTTCTATCAACAACATGGAGGCGAAATGCTTACCAATCTCAAGAGGCGCACAGCTCTGCTGCTCACTGTTGCAGTGCTGTCCGCCGTAACGGCCCTTGCGCCGACAACTGTCGGTGCGGCAGCTTCTAAGGTTCCAAACCTTGGAACGACAGTGCCAGCTGATCCGTACACTGCGCCTAATAACGAAGCGGTGACTACAGCATGTCCAATGAGTTCTGCAGCAGCTGCAGGGTTCACTGATACCACGTCAACTGATGTTGATTGCATCAAGATGTTTGGTATCACCCAGGGAGCGACTGCTACTACGTTTGAACCGGATGCGAGCATTCCGCGTTGGCAGATGGCTTTGTTCCTGCATCGCATGTTCGTACCAACTGGCCTAGCAGCAGCAGGAACTACGACTGTTCCAGCGTTCACTGACACAAGTGGCCTTTCCACTGAAATCCAAAACGCAATCAGTGCGATTGCCAGTCATGGAATCACAGTCGGGACGACTGCTACAACTTTCAGCCCGGATGACAATGTCAGCCGCGACCAGATGGCACTGTTCCTTTACAGGTTGGGTGGAGAGATCACGCCCTATGACGTGACTACCGATGCAACAGGTATTTTTGATAACGGCGAGGCCGATATCGCTACTCAGACCGTCAACTTCTCTGATATTTCCCTAACATCTATTGAAGCATGGGAAGCAATCGCTGCCATATACAACCTTGGTGGTACAGCCGAAACTTGTACAGCAGTTACGGCTACAACTTGTCAGACCACGTACCGCCCATTTGTTAATATCACTCGCGCCGAGATGGCAACGATGATCAAGAGTGTGTTGGATGCGTCTAACGCACGTCCAGCTGGCTGCACTATGCAGAACACTGTCGCACTTGCTGCAGGTGGTGGAGCCGAAGCGACGAGCATTTCTTGCCGTAACGCTGACTTCACAGCGCAACTGAATACAACTGTTGATGAGTTCTGGTTGGTTAGAGATGACACTTCGGCTACCACGGTGGCAGCCTCTGTGCCGTTTGTTGCTCTTTCAGGACTGGTGAACGTCGGTGCCGGTGGTGTTGCCGGAGTTTCAACAGTAGGTACGGTTGATGCTGGTGACGCGATCACGAATGCATTGGGCAACGTAGCCGGAAACGGCTGTGCCGCTGTTGCCGCAGCAACCTGTAGGCACTGGATCCACACCGGAGACTCAGGTTCCCTCTATGTCGATGGAACTACTGATGGATTCCTGTGGGAAGGCGCTCTTTCGGCAACTGCTGTCGGGTCGACATATGCAACCACAATGACAAGCGCTATTAGTGCGGCGGCTCTGAGTGCTACTTGCGACTTCGGCACGTCAATTGCCAACGTCGCTGCTACTGACGGTGAATGTGCCTACCAGGGCACCACACGTACCATTACAACAACTCTTACCGGTGCCAGCACCGCTGCGGTTGTTGATGGATACACCGTTAAGTACATCGACAAGGTCGTCAGCTATGGCGGTGGAACAGGTAATCAGACTGTTTCCTTCAACACCGTTTACGTGACGCCAGTCGCTGGTGTGGCAACGTTTGACGTTGTTTGCTCAGCGGATCCCTTGCCTCTCGCAAGCAACGCTGCTGATGATGGTGCCGTAGCTGCCGCGGAGTACTACGAGTCACATGAGGTGACAGTTGACCTGGGAACTGCCGCAGCTGGGACCGGGCACCCGGTTCTTGCAGCCGATATCACTGGTGGCAACATCGTTGGCAACACTGATGTGAGTTGTGATGACGTTGTGCGTGCGTACTCTGATGGCCAGCAGACGCTTGCTGTAAACCAGAACTACGCGACGGTTTCTGTTGCCGGTACGTTGGCTACTGCTACCGCGACCGCTACTGACCAGTATGGTGACGGAATAGCTGGTGTCTTGGTTACGTTTGATACCGAGACTGTTGCTAACGCAACACTTACGGCTCAAGCTGGTGCTGCTAACGCTCAGCGTTCAACGTTGACCACCAACTCGAGTGGTATCGCATCGTATTCAGGCGTGGTTTGTGACGCGGCTTCTGTCGGTCTTTCCGGTTCAGTTGCGTTCCATGTTGATGATGCTGCCGGTAATCCAGAAATGTCGGATACCGCTCTGACCGCACCGTCAGCCACCGTTGAAGGTACAACCGTCTACTGTGTGGTAGCAGGAACTGACACGGTTACTGAAACCACCGAAACCCGTAACGTTGCAGACGTCGCCGCTAACGATGAGATCATCGGCATCGCATTCACCGTCGACGACACCGGCCTTGCCGGTGATCCGAGCGTCGTTGGAACGTACAACTTGGCCTTTGCTGACTGTAACGGCGCTAAGGCAAAGACCATCGACATGACTGGCGACATAAGTGCGGGTGATCTCAAGACAGAACTTGAGACCCTCACTTGTATTACCACTGTGACGATTACCCCGACTAGTGCCGACCTTTTGTATACGGGTTACCAAATTGCCATGCTTGGCAACACTGGCAACTGGGGCGCGGTTACCGTTACTGAGGTGCTCCCCCTTGAAGAGGAGGTCGGCGGTGCCGCTATGAGTGTCGCTGTCGGCGTCATAGAGGATGGCAACTACGGGATTACGTTCGATCACATTGATCATGATCCCCTTGCCAACAGTTTCACTGCTAAGAGGACTGTGCAGCAGAGGACACTGGCAGGTTTGGCGGTTGTAACCACTGATTACTCAGTGTGGACTTATGACGACACTGACGTGTTCAATCTGGCAGCAACCCCAGGTGCAACAATGGCCCAGTGGGAAGCGGGATTGCTTGCTGATGCTGGAGTTTCCGCAACTGACCTGTCGATTGCGTATCGGACAGGGGCTTTGACTACTGGTGTGAGTTCATTCACACTCGGCTAAGGCATCAATAGAAGTTGACCTGATCTAAGGTCAATAGAGGAGTAAGGCCCCCCGGTCGAGGGACCGGGGGGCCTCTTCCGTTTTGTGACGTGCTTTCTTGAGCCGCGAGTGGATCTGGTCAGGCACTCATACACGGAAGCCGGCAACCGGCTTCACTATGTCGACAACGGCTGGTGTGTTTATCTGGGCTATTGGTCACTGTGTGAGCAACACAGAATGCCGCCTGGCACCTGGCCTCAAAGGCACTTTGAACCGCCCCGGGGTTTCACGCAGGCTGCTTTGTTTGAGTCCTGGCCACTTTGGTTGGGACGTGTTGACGGTAGTGGAGGTCTTCGAACTCTGCTGGCAGGATGTGGCCGAGTTCACCGAAGAGGCGGCGGTGGTTGAACCGGTCGACCCGGTGTGCTGCTCGGCTTCGGACACCATCCGAACCGCTAGCGAATTTCTGCCGGGTACCTCCCCGGCGGATAGTCAAGGACTGAAGGGCCGCCCGCCTATATGTGCCTGATCCATGAGTAGGTCAGCCGAGTCGGGAGGTTCGTGGTCGGCTCGGTGCCGGTCGGCGCAACTACGCTCGCCCGCAGGGCGATGACGTCGCAGAAGGAGAATCACGTGGAACTAGGTGTGGCAATCATCGGTCTCGGAATCAGAAGTTTCCGTGAGCATGTCGCAGGACTAGTGGCGCGGTAGTCGGTCTGTCGGACATGTATCGGCTCGGGTGAAGACACGCCAGAGGGTCGCTCGAAACGCTGTTTGCTCAGAGGGTGAAGACTTGGACCGCTGAGATTCCGACCCAGATCGTTCCCAGCGTCGCCGCGACTGCGAGGATCCATCTGCCCGGTAGGTCGGTGCGGCTGAGCCATCGCTGCGTGCGTGCCGAACGGGGTCGCCGCCATGCCACATAGCAGATCTCGGCCGCCATGATCGCCGCCGGAATCAGGAGCGCCGCCCCGAATCCGAACACCACGACTGCGGGTGCTGCTGCAAGTACCCCACGCCACGTGCGCTCGATGGTTGGCCAACGATTGGCCCACCGATCTGCCAACACGGCAAACGTGACGCCGTGCAACAGCAGGATTAGCCCGGCGATCAGTACCGCCAGCCAGACCGGAGACAGGACCAGGAAGTCCCGGTTGTCGGGATCGATCAGACCGACCGGGCGGGCGAGAAGGCCGGCACCGATGCCGGTGAGGATCAGCCCGGCCATCCAGGAACGATTCGGCAACCAGCGGCGCAGCAGTACCCAAGCCCCAACCGTCAACATCCCGCCAAAGAGGCCCAGGAAAAGCACGAACGAGACAGTCCCGGCCAATGTGACCTCTCCCACTCGGAACTCAGCGTCGGTGAAGCGTCCCTGAGCAGAATCGGGAGACGTTGCGGCGAGGACCCGCATCATCAATCTCCCCCCGAGACCCAACACCAGGATGCCGGTCACCAGGCCTGCGGCGCATACCCCTGATGCACGTTGCACGACTAGCGCTACCCGTCGGATTCGGGTTTCTTCGGGGGACAACACCAGCGCAGCGGGCCGTTCAGTGTGCCAAGCCCTGGCCGTCAGCCAGACGCTGAGGACCAGCCCGGCCAGCCCGGCAACCGACACCAAAACAGCGCTCACCGGCCACCCCCGGGCCAGGTCGTCCCACGTCCCTCGGCATAAGTCATGTGTTACCTCTACTCAAGTATGGCAGGCGAAGGCGAGCGGATGGCCCGCGGCTTACGCGTTCTACCCTACTCAGGGAGCCTGCGACTTTCGTACGGGACGATGTGGCTCCCCACTTGGCTCCCCGGCCGGTAGTCAAGGGCTGAAGGGCCGACCGCCTCTATGTGCCTGATTGATGATGATCATTCTGCCTGGTGATGACTGGAAATGGCAGATTTCTAACTGCTAACCTTGATGATGTCCACAATAGAGGAAATGAAATTTATGAAAAATGTAGAATTTAGAGCTTTTTCTATACTACTTTTATTGACAGTATTTATTTTTATTCCGGCGGCATGTGGGTCTGAAAGTCAACAGACTGCTTCGACCACGACTGTTGCTTCGACCACGACTGTTGCTTCGACCACGACTGTTGCTTCGACCACAACCGCTCCACCGATAGGTGTTGACACGTTGACTTCTGCTGGATGCAACTTTGTATCCGACACAAACGGATGGGACTGTTGGGGCCCTGATTTTAAAGGCATTGATCTCACTGGTGCCGACCTCGCGAGTACCGACTTGTCGGGGGCGATTCTCATTGACGCTGATTTCACTGGCGCCATTCTGAGATCCTCAGATCTCAGCGGAGTTAAAGGCCTTGGAACCAATTTCTCTGGTGCTGACCTAACTGGTGCTGACCTAACTGGTGCTGACCTAACTGGTGCTGACCTAACTGGAAGTTCATTTGATGGGGCGAATTTGTCTGGCGTTGATCTGTCAGAAGTCGATCTCACTTATGCCGACTTATCAAGGGCAATTCTCAGTGGCGTTGATTTTAGCGGTGGTTTCTTGCCTGGAATAATGTTTACTGATGCCGATCTCAGCGGCGCCGACTTTACTGGTGCTCATCTCAGTGGTGCCGACTTTACTGGTGCTAATCTCAGTGGCGCCGACTTTACTGGTGCGCACCTCAGTGAAACTGACTACACGGTCGGGACCTTTGCCGCCAATAACTGGACCGGCCCTTCTTACCTCGGGCCGGCGGTATTTACTGATGCCGTTGTGACCGAGACCCTGATTTGTTCATATAGCCTTCTCAAGATTGATCTGCCTTCAGACAGTGATCACATCGTGGCTGATGAGGGAAATTGTCCTTGGGATGTCCGGCGACTCGAAGGAAGAATTGTCTTTGTCAGCGAGCACTACGGGTACGACCGATCTGACCCTTTGGCGCCATGGAATGCAGAAGATGAAACCACTTGTACTAGCCGTGGCGGTAATTGGCATTCTTGGTCACCGCTGTACCCCTGCCGACAAGATACAGAGATCTTCATTATGAGTCCCGATGGTTCAGGTCTCCATCAACTTACCGACAATGACCATAACGAATCTGGTCCTGAAATTTCTCCGGATGGCGATCGTATTGTGTATAACTCCCAAAATAACATCTTTGTGATGAACGACGATGGTTCAGACATACGACAACTCACTCAAAATCCGGATGGCGAATTTTCTTCTAGTTTTGATCCAACATGGTCACCTAACGGCACCCATATCGCATTTGCGAGGAAGGTGCTTTGGGATCGAGGGTACGCTGATATGCATGGCAGTTGTAACCCTTGTTGGGTTTCGAAGATTCATGTTATGCGAGACGATGGCACCGAATTAAGGCAACTAACATTCAATGATCAAGCAGCGGTTGATGCAGGGCAAACAGGTGATGTTAGACGTCCCCTTCAGGGTGGTGACCTGTCAGATATTAACGCTGCAACCGATATACACCCAGCATGGTCACCCGATGGCACTCAATTAGCCTTTGTCAGGATTCGCCCGTCATATTCCAACAGCATTGGAGTCATGTCGGCCGACGGGAAAGACATGGTGTTTGTACATGCTCTTTGGAACGAGGGAGAGGTGGTGAACTCTCAGTATTCTGCCCCGATGTGGAGTTCAGACGGTGCGTCTATAGTGTTTGCCGACACCGCGGCTGACGCTCCTCCATATGTGTGGTCAATAGCTTTAGATGGATTTGAACCTAGCCAAATACCCCTGGGTGTGTACTTTGATAATGATATTCGTAGCTTTTCTTTATCCCCAGAAGGTGATGCCGTCGCAGTTAAGACATGGGACTACTTAGATGAAATAGTGGTACTGAATCCGCCCACTGGTGCGATGATATTTACTGGCCAGGTCGGTTACGACATGAGTTGGGGAAAATAGGTGGCAGCCTTCAGATAGTTTAGAAAGGGGTGAGGGGTCAAGGTTGTGCAAACCGTGGGCTGTCTACAAACGACAGAGATGTTTTACTCGGGTGGGTGATCAAACCAGTTGAAGGCTCTGACCTGCACAAACACTTGGTGCGCTTGGAGGGACTCGAACCCCCAACCTTCTGATCCGTAATCAGATGCTCTATCCAATTGAGCTACAAGC
>ENA-OREN01005446-OREN01005446.1-marine-metagenome-genome-assembly--contig:-NODE-5446-length-10561-cov-6.941816_pt1 | contig 10561 bp, 11 predicted proteins | sample MGYA00248624_ERZ508555 | MGnify/ENA primary metagenome ERZ508555 (study PRJEB26222, sample SAMN06267773) | marine metagenome | isolation source: Saanich Inlet, British Columbia, Canada | place...
GAATAAGAAGAAGGCTTCTTAGGATGTTCTATATAAGAAATTTTAAAAAGTTGTCAGAGGTTTTGGGGTGTTAAACAGTTTTATGAATGTATTTGAAAATATTGCCAAGTTTTCTGATAAGACAGCTTTAATTACAGATAGTTTGCATACAATTAGTTATAAAAAACTTATTAGGATTGCTGATAGTTTTGGAAATAAAACCCCTGAAAGAAGTGTTGTGTTATTAGTATGTGAAAATAGTATAGAATCTATTGCTAGTTATGTTGGATTTATTAAACATAGTGTTGTGCCGATTATTGTTGACAATAATTACAGTATAGATTCTATAAATAATATATGTAATTCTTATAGTGTAAGTTATATATGTGCTAGTAAACTTTTTTTGAAAAATTTTAAAAAAGCGTATGGATTAATACATTCATTTGATAATTATAACTTGGTTAAATTAAAAGGGGATCGAGTATGTTTCCCGATACACAATGATTTAGCAATACTTCTAACAACATCTGGAAGTACTGGAAGTCCAAAATTTGTAAGGATATCCTATAAAAATTTGTATAGCAATACTAGGTCTATATCAAGATCTCTTCCTATTAAATCAGATGATGTAGTAATTACTACAATGCCGATGAGTTACTCTTATGGTTTATCTATTATAAATACTCATTTATTCAACGGCGCATCAATTGTGCTGACTAATAAGACCATGATGGAGAAGGGTTTTTGGTCTCTATTTTCTAATACTAAGGTAACAACTTTTGGAGGTGTACCTTTTATATACAAAATGCTTAAAAGGTTGAAGTTTTCGGAAATGAATCTTGGGACGCTGAAATATATTACCCAAGCTGGAGGAAGATTAGAATTATCACTTGTGGATTATTTCACATCTGCCTGTAAGAAAAATGATTTTGAATTTTATATTATGTATGGTCAGACAGAGGCCACAGCAAGAATGTCTGTAATTTCGTTTAATGATATGAATGATAAAAAAGGCAGTATTGGAAAAGCCATCCCTGGAGGGAGTTTTATACTGATAGATGAGCAAGGTCATGAGGTAATAGAGGACGGGATAGGTGAGCTCGTCTATTTCGGTGATAATGTATCAATGGGCTATGCTGAGAATTATTCTGATTTGGTACTGAAAGATGTAAATAAGAGAAGGCTAAAAACAGGTGATATTGCAAGGCAAGATAGTGATGGATATTATTATATTTTAGGCAGAACAAAAAGATTTGTTAAAATTTTTGGTGTTAGAACTGGGCTTGACGAAGTGGAAAATTTTCTTAATGATAAAGGCCTGGAATGTGTCTGTTCAGGTTCAGATGACGATCTAAAAATATATAGTACAGATTCTGATTCCATAGATAAAATATATAAATTTATATCTGAGAGTAGGCTGATTCATCATAAAGGTTATTCGGTACACTTCATTGACTCTATTCCAAGAAATGATTCAGGAAAAGTAATGTATTCTCATTTGTAATATTCCAAATATGATATTTATTTTATGAGTTTTATCGAGGCACTACAAAATATTCCAGTGTTTTCCCTTAATAAAAGAGAAAAGAGAAAAATATATGCACCTATGATGAATGGATTAGTGCGTTACCATTATAAGCGTTGCAATGCATATAAAAAAATGATAGATCTTCTAGGGTATGATTTATCCATTGAATATAATTTAGAGGATATACCCTTCATCCCAGCAAGATTATTTAAATATCATCAGCTTTCTAGTATTGACGATACTGATGTGGTTAAGACGCTCGTCTCATCTGGAACAACTGGACAAAGCCACTCTGTTATTGTTCTTGACCGAGAAAATTCACTTAATCAAATTCGTGTGCTTGCTAAGATTGTATCTTCATTAACAGGTAAGAAAAGAATTCCAATGCTTGTCATTGATTCGCCATCGGTTATTAAAGATAGAGAGAAGTTTTCGGCTAGAGGTGCCGGGATTCTTGGTTTTTCAATGCTAGCAACTAAGGTTGAATATGCTTTGAATGACGATATGGAGTTAGATATTAATCTGGTTATCGAATTTTCTAAAAAATATCATGGAGAGCCAGTTTTAGTATTTGGTTTTACATATATGATTTGGGAGTTTTTCTGCAAACCATTAATAAACCAAGGGAAATCAATTAATCTTGATAAGGCAATTTTTTTACATGGTGGTGGCTGGAAGAAAATGACAGATAACGCTGTTGATAATAAAAAATTCAAGAACACAATTAAAAAAGTAAGTGATGTTGAGCATGTGCATGATTACTATGGTATGGTTGAGCAGACCGGATCTATATTTGTAGAGTGTGATGAAGGAAACCTACATGCATCTATTTTTTCAGATATATTCATACGACGTAGTGATTTTTCAATTTGTGATATAAATGAACCAGGGATTATTCAGGTTATGTCATTGTTACCAACAAGCTATCCAGGGCATAGTATTCTTACTGAAGATTTAGGGGTATTAATAGGGGAAGATAACTGTTCCTGCGGAAAAAAAGGAAAGTATTTTCATGTAATTGGCCGTATAAAGGCCGCAGAAACAAGAGGCTGCAGTGATACATTCCAACGATAATGCGCTAAATACACTTCAGGGGATTGAGTATTTAGTTGGTAATAGTGATATATCTAATAAACCACTCGTTCCATACTCAAATATTGTGTGTGATTTTCTTGCAATCCTTTCTGAAAAGTTAATGAAACATAGGGATATAGGTTTGTATCCAGATGTTATGTCCTTTTCATTTTGGTGTAGAAAGGCTAATTTAAATATATTAAAAAAGCAATATAATCAAATAGATCAAATTCGTTTAGGCAGAGGTATAGCTTTTCATATTACACCATCAAACGTTCCAGTTAATTTTGCATTTTCACTTTGTTTTGGACTTATTGCTGGAAATACGAATATTGTGCGTGTCTCATCTAAGCATATGCCACAAATAGAGCTCATTTGTTCTGTAATTAATAATTTATTGATTCAGCCTAGATTTATAGAAATAAATAGTAGAGTAATAGTGATAAGATATAAACGTTCGGATGAGGTGACTTCTATGCTATCGTCGTTATGTGATATTAGGATAATATGGGGCGGAGACAATACTATTAATAGTATACGTAAATTTAATATATCACCTAGATGTGTTGATTTGGCATTTTCAGACAGATATTCTATTGCCATAATTGACAGTAATTCTATTAGTAATATTTCATCAAAAGAACTGGAAAAAGTAGCTATAAATTTCTATAATGATGCCTATATAATGGATCAAAATGCTTGCTCTTCACCACATATTTTATTTTGGCATGGCAAAATAACTAAAAAAAATAAAACTCGATTTTGGAACGCAGTTTACAATGTAGCACTTGTTAGATATGACTTGACAAATATTAAAGCTATTGATAAGTATAATAAAATTTTAAATCAATCAATTGATGACGATAATATTGCTCATATAGTGAATCTAGATAATTTAGTGACATATATAGAACTAAAACATATGGAAAATAATTTATGCGATTATAAAGGCATGTTTGGTTTATTTTATACTTATGAAATAACTAGTCTTGATGTCTTAGCAACTATGATAAATAATAAATTTCAAACATTGGCGCATTATGGTTTAAGTAGAACACAATTAAAAGAGTTAGTTCTTAAAAACAATATTACTGGAATTGATAGAATTGTCCCTTTGGGGAGGGCTTTAGATATGAGTATTATTTGGGACGGTTATGACGTGGTTAGTTATCTTTCTCGAGTTATTGACATTCATTAACATATCATTATTTAGAAATGAATAAAATTTCACTAGATTTTAATGGGATTCTTGAATATCAGAAGAATAGGTTTCCATATTTAATGATTGATGTGGCTACTGAGATTATTCCCGGAAAGAGCGCAAAAGGATTTAAAAATTTAACTAGTAATGATTGGTTCTTTGATTGCCATTTTGAAGGGGATCCAAATATGCCTGGAATGCTTCAAGTTGAAGCACTTATTCAAATGTGTGCACTGTCTGTTTTAACCCTTCCTGGAAATAAAGGAAAGGTAGTGTATCTTGTTTCTGCGGCTAAAATCAAATTATCTAGAAAGGTATTAGCAGGAGATTGTTTTGAGATTGAAACAAAATTGCTAACATGGAAACGTGGAGTTGGTCTTTGTGAAGGAGTTGGAAAAGTTGATGGAGAAGTGGCTTGTAGGGCCGAGTTTAATATTGTAATGCCTGATTTGATTAAAGAATATCAAGTTAAATAACGAGGTTAAATGTACTTATAATGAAAGGATTTTTTTATCAAAAGGTTTACAGATAATGTTATTGAAAAATAAATGTGCAGTGGTAACGGGCTCTAATCGTGGAATTGGAAAGGCTATTTTAGAAGTATTAGCACAAAATGGTGCAGATTTATGGGCCTGTGCAAGGCGTGAGAGTGAAGAATTTTTATCATTTATAAGTGGCCTAGAAAAAAAATATGGAGTAATTATAAAACCAGTGTATTTTGATATTTCAGATATTGAATCTGTTAAGAAGGGAGTAAGAGAAATTACCATCAATAAAGACCCTATTGATATTTTGGTTAATAATGCAGGGAGCATATCAATTTCTTTATTTCAAATGACCCCTATAAGTAAAGTTAAAGAGATGTTTGATGTAAATTTTTATCCAATGTTTCAACTCACACAAATGCTTGTAAAATCAATGCTTAAGGGAGGAGGTAGTATAATTAATCTCTCTTCAAGCGCTGCTATTGAGGGGAATGAGGGGAGGGTTTCATATGCATCAAGCAAGGCTGCAGTAATCACATTCAGTCAAGTAATTTCGAGAGAGTTGGGCAGAAATAATGTGCGTGTAAACACTATTGCTCCTGGACTTACAGAAACAGATATGATGAGGGGAAGTACACCCGATGATGTATTAGAAAAAACTTTAGACAGGATATCACTTCGTCGTACTGCTAAACCAGAAGAGATAGCAAACGTTGTTTTATTTTTATCATCTAATCTTTCGTCCTATATTACAGGACAAGTATTGCGTGTTGATGGAGGTATGTAGATATGGTAAATCCCAAGCATGATGATAAAAAAAAATATCAAAAAGAAACGGTTTCAGAATATACAAAAATAGAGGAATTCTCATTTGGAATGAGAAAGTATATCCTTAATATGGCACTAAATGCAGGAGCTTCTAGTTCTCATTTAGGCGGTGGCTTATCAATGGTGGATATCACAGCGACACTATTTGGTAGTGTTATGAATTATGATTGTGAGAAGCCATTATGGCCTCAACGTGATCATTTTATTCTTAGTAAAGGGCATGGTGTTTTAGGCTATTATTCAGCATTATGCAAGGCAGGTTTTCTCACAGAAGAAGAGATAATGGGCTTTGGCCAGTCTGGTAGTGAATTATTAGGACATCCAATAATAAACCCTTCTAAAGGAATTGATTTCTCTACAGGTAGCCTTGGAATGGGATTATCCTTAGGGATTGGTGTTGCTCTTTCTGGGCAAAGAAAGAAGCTAGGTTATCGAGTTTTTGTATTAATGGGAGATGGCGAAACCAATGAAGGTTCTGTATGGGAGGCTGTAATGGCGGCAGCTAAGTTTAAATTAAATAACCTTGTTGCAATTATTGATCGTAATAGATTTCAACAAACAGGGCTAAATGCAGATGTTATGTGTATTGGAGATATTGCTTCAAAGATGAATAGTTTTGGGTGGGAGGTTAGAGAATTAGATGGCCATAATATACAAGATTTGCATAATGCACTAAGTGCTAAAAATAACTCTAATAAGCCTCTTGCAATAATCGCAAACACTATAAAAGGAAAAGGATTTTCATTTACTGAAAATAATAATGCATGGCATCATGGCGTGTTAACAAAATCAAATTATGAGCAAGCAATGGGTGAACTTCTAGAGAACAGGAAAATGACATGATGGTAACTAAATCAAAGGCCGGGCTATGGTCTAAAATTGGAGCTAGGGCGACTTTTGGTATGGTAGCATTGGATTTAGGAAAAGATTTCGATGATTTAATGATTGTTGCTGCTGATACCTCAACTTCTGCTGGTTTGGAAAGGTTTAAGAAAACATATCCTGAAAAGATTATTGATTGTGGAATTGCAGAACAGAATATGATGGGCATAGCTACAGGGTTAGCTAGTGAGGGTAATAATGTTATTACTACAACTTTTGCACCATTTCAAACAATGAGATGCTGTGAGCAAATTAAAGTTAATTTAGGTTATATGAATCAAAATGTTACCATGGTCGGGCTTGCGAGTGGTGTTGTTCAAGGGATGTTGGGATACACACACAGTTGCATTGAGGATTTATCAATAATGAGGTCAATTCCTGGAATTACAGTATTGTCTCCTGCAGATTGCACAGAAACAGCTAAGGCTATTAATGCTGCACTAGAACATAATGGTCCAGTTTATATTAGATTAACTGGCGGAAGTAGTAACCCATCAGTATACAAAGATGATTATGATTATAAAATAGGTAAGGCAATTAATCTAAAGAAAGGCGATGATGTTGCTTTAATTGCAACAGGAACCATGGTCTATGTTTGTTTGGAAGTAGCAAATGAATTAGAGGAGCAAGGTATTTCTACGGCAGTTATTGATATGCACACCATAAAACCAATTGATAGCGAAATGGTAAAAGCAATATGTGATTATGCCAAATTAGTTGTTACAGTTGAAGAACATAGTGTCGTTGGCGGGCTTGGTAGCGCAGTGTCTGAAGTGAAAACTGCAATATCAAATGCACCACCTCACTTAATACTAGGACTGCCAGATCAATATGGAAAGTCTAATGACTATGTAAAATTACTGGATGAGGCGGGATTGTCAGTATCTAGTATTGTTGATTCTGTACTGGAAAAATATTCAATTTAATATTCAAAAATAAATATATTTTAAGTTAAAAAAAAGGAGAGTTCTGGTGAGAAATAGAGAAAAATATAACCAATGTTTTATTAATGCTTTTTCGATTGATGAAGGTGCATTAAAAGGCAATCTTGAATATAATTCAATTTCAGAATGGGACTCAATTGGACATATGGCAATGATTGCAGAGCTAGAGGAGGTTTTTGATGTATCGATGGAAATTGACGATGTTATTGAGTTTTCATCATATAACAAAGGGATTGAACTCCTTAAAAATTACGAGGTTATTATTGATTAACATAACGTATAAAAAAACTGTTTTTATTAAACTACTACGTCGGATGGAGAGAAAATGCCAATTTTTGATAAACCAATAGCTGTAAAGAAATTAATGGAATTTCGTAAATATGTTCTTAAAAATAATGGACATATAGGTACAAAACAAAGAGGGATTGATATTAATTTAAACAATGCATGCAATTTAAAATGCAAACATTGTTTTACTAATTCACCATTAGATGACCATATAGAAGAAAGATTATCAAATGATGTTCTTGCGAGAGTTTCTGATGAGGCAGATGAGTTAGGCATATTTGAGTATGATTTACAGGGTGGTGAGTTAACGTCAAGACCAAGACTTCTATATGAAGCACTAGAAGCTATTCGACCGGAACGATTCTACTTCTACTTAACGACTAATGGCCATCGCCTTGATAAGGATATGGCAAAGAAATTGGCAAAGGCCGGCGTGAGTCGGGTTTCGGTAAGTATTGATAGTATGGATGCAGAAGTTCACGATGAGTTTAGAGGAAAAGTAGGTTCTTGGCAAAAGGCAATTGATGCTTTGGAACACGTAGCGTTAGCTGGAATGGCGCCGTATTTAAATATTACAGTTGGTCATTATAATGCTTTCTCTGAGGATGTTAAAAAAATGCTCAAATACTCGAAAGATAAAGGGTATACAACATTGATAAATGTGGCTACTCCTGGAGGGATGTGGAAAAGTATGACAGAAATTATGGTTGATGAGAAAGATACATCACATTTAATTGATTTAAGACAAGAATATGGAAATGTTCTAAGAAACCTCTGGAATCCTTTTGATAGGAACAATAAGGAGGTTTTAGGGTGTAATACAGTAAATAGGCTTTATATAACACCAATAGGTGATGTTTTGCCATGCCCATACGTTCATATAAAACTAGGGAATATTTTTGAGAATTCTTTGAAAGAGATTTCGGAGAAAGGCTTTAAATATAAGCCATTTCATGATCATAGTGATTTATGTCTAGCGGGAGAGGATAAAGAATTCGTGCAAAAATATCTAACAAATGATGAGATGGGTATCTTTAATCCGATTCCTGTAGAAAATATATTTTCTAACAAAGATATGGTTAATTCCATTCCTACAGACACTGCATTATTCTAAACAAGATTTAGCATTATTATAAATCTGTCTTTATGTGCCTTAATAAAAATGAAATAAGTATTAGATTACTAAATCATAAAGAATTTAATGAACTACATGATTTTATAAAAAAACAATGGTCTGAGTTTCATATTTTATCCTATAACACAGAGTTGCTTGACTGGCAACATAAGGCAAAAAATTACTATAATTGTGTAGCAGCATTTAAAAGTGGAAAAATTGTAGGTTTGCATTGCGTTATACCTATGAATCAATTTGATGACAATCTTCCTTTGAACCAGATATTTTTATCACTTTGGAGAGCTATTGAAGGTGTTGGAGTTTCTATTGGCTTTAGAATGTATAATTACGTACTTAAGGAATATAAGCCAGATTTTATTGGATCGGTAGGAATTACTCGTAAAGTATTTGATTCTGGATTTCATAGAAGACTAGGGTATAAAATCGGAACAATGGATCATAGTGTAATAATCTCACCGTTTGTAAATGATTTTAATATTGCATATATTCCTGATTTAAAACCTATTAGGAAAAATCAAGGCGCAGCAACAAGTTATAAAAGTGCATTTGTTAGGATTAGTAAAGATGAGTTGTACGATTTTAAATCTAAACACTTATACTTGTATCAAACACCTATTAAATCAGACATTTATATATATAATCGATACTTTAATCATCCTATATATAAATATCATGTATACGCATTAATTTCTAAAGATAATAATCTTATTGCATTATGTGTAATTCGACCTATTCATGTTAATAACTCTGTTGTGCTTAGATTTGTAGATTATATTGGATCAAGTCAATCATTCCCGCAATTATATAATCATTTAATTTGTATTTTAAAAGAATACAAAGCTGAGTACATTGACCTATATTCTTATGGTTTGCCTTTAGAAGTCCTTAAAGAGTCAAAGTTTTTAAACATAAAAGAAATAAAAGGTTTAATTATTCCTAACCATTTTGAGCCTTTTGAAAGAAAAAATATTGATATAAAGTATGCATATAAAAACTTAATTGGTGGTCAGACTGTTAGATTGTTTAAGGCTGATGCTGATCAAGATAGACCTAACTGTTGATACCCTATTTAGTGTATTGCTATACTATAGATACTAAATAAGGGGCTTTATTAAATGATTTATAAAAGTTCAAATAAATTAGGTGGGAGACTATTAGTAATTACATATCATTATATTCGCAAACATGGTGGTCCATATCCTGGCATACACCCAGTCTCAGAGGATGATTTGTTTAATGATATTGCTAGATTAAAACAACAGTATTATCCTGCTTCTATTCAAGAAGTGTCAGATTTCTCTTTAGGAAGAAAACAATTAGAGCATGATTCATTTTTAATTACTTTTGATGATGGATTGCAAGATCATTATACAAATGCTAGACATGTATTAAGTCAACATAGTATTAAAGGTGTATTTTTTGTACCTACTCTTCCTTTTTCTGATAAAAAGTCACCTGCGGTCCATAAAATACACTGGTTGCGTGCAAATATAGATCCAGATGAATTTATTATTTTATTAAATAAAGCGCTGCCAAAAAAGTGGTCTAATTTAAAGCTTAACAAGAGCGATCAAAAGAAAGCATCATTAATGCATATCCATGATAATTTTCAAACGCAAGTATTAAAGTTTTCTTTAAATTTTATAATTCCATATAGTGTTGTAAACCATGCTATGAATAGTATTTTTCTAGAAAAAGGCATTAATGATGAAGAGTTCTGTAGAATGACTTTTATGGATTCTAAGCAAATTTATGAATTAAAAAAAGATGGTCATATTATTGGTATGCATGGTCACTCACATGTGGCTTTTACTTCACTTAATGAAAAGTATTTAGATTATGATTTAGAAAGGAATTCTTCAGATATTGAAAATATATTGGGTGTACATCCAACCTGGATGAGTTACCCTTATGGTCGTCCAGATGCAATTCCAAGCAATTCCATAACACTTTGTAAAAAACATAAAATTGATATTGCATTTACCCTTATAAGTGGAATTAACCAATTTGGTAATAATAATACTAAACTTAAGCGCATTACACCAAATGAAATTAATACATATTTGGTGTGAATTATATTTATAACATTGTTTTATTGCAGAAATACTAGCAAATCTTTTACTTTATTTGTATAGCACCCCAACAATCTAAAATTTCTTATTTCGAACGAGTTAAACTTAACCCAACAATTCGGAGTAAAAAATATGAGTAAAAAAC
>ENA-OREN01005451-OREN01005451.1-marine-metagenome-genome-assembly--contig:-NODE-5451-length-10550-cov-9.543875_pt1 | contig 10550 bp, 9 predicted proteins | sample MGYA00248624_ERZ508555 | MGnify/ENA primary metagenome ERZ508555 (study PRJEB26222, sample SAMN06267773) | marine metagenome | isolation source: Saanich Inlet, British Columbia, Canada | place...
CTTTTACTAAGTAACATAATCAAACATTTATGTTTTTCTACTTAATACTTCTCTTTTTCCGAAAATTAAATTCGGGTCAATGTTTAAGGACATCGTATTCGAGGGTTAATGTCGGGCAGTAATATGAAGTGGGGTGAAGATCATTCTTTGGGCTGGGCACTTCAGTCTTTACCTCCTAAATTAGTAAATACAATGGAAGAGTATGTGAAACATTCTGATAACCTGATTACTGATATAGATACAATATTCCATGCATTAGGTGTAAATGCGACTGAACCTCTAGATATATTAGTGATAATGCCAGATATTGGTTGTATAATTGAGGAACATAAATTTGGAGATACAGTACCGATGGGATCCCAAGATATATTGCCGTTTGAGGGAATGGGTAGATACAAATTACAGAATTTATCAGGTGAGTTTACCGTTAATCGTTCATCAGGAGATAAAAAACTCCTTGATATAGATAGCATGAATGAGATAGGTGAATGGACTCATGACTCAGATTATCAAGAACAGGTATACGAATTTGATTGGGTAATAAATAATCCTAACAAGTTAAGGGAGAAAATCATTCAAGAATTCCCAAGTCTAGATTTCAATATCGGCCCTGATAGAAAAAGTCCAATTTGGTGTGCAGTTTCATGTTCTAAAGGATACTGTGATTTATATGGTGTATATCAAATCGGAATGGCGGGACTAAATGATTCAGATGTTGCAGCAGCAGCGGATTCAGTAAATTTAATTGCTTCAGCGATTCATCAAATTTCGTATAATATGTCTAAATTTAGGGTTCAAATTCATTCATCGATTTATGACAGAATTGCCGGCGAAAATATATCGATACCTGCTTCATTTCTAGGTAAGGATGCAGGTTTAGAACATCCAATGTGTGTCAAATTATCTGATAAGATTTGTAAAGAATTACAGGTAGTAAAAGATCTTGAAATAACGATTTTTAGAGACAATAATCATCTTTATTTTACAGCAGAAGCCCCATATACAAATCCCGTAATTCTTAGAGTTGAATTTGATGAAATTACCAATTCCAATGGCAAAATTACTAGTAAAAGTTTGAGAAATTCGTTTTCCAAGTCTATGGGAATCAATCGGAAAAAAGATGGTGTCTCTAACTCTTCATTTACGAGAATTAGAAAATCATGGAGGGAAGGAGAAAATATGGTCGGCTCTCGAATGGGTATTGGATTACACTTGTCAACTCTTAATACTTCATTCGATGATAATTCTGGTAGAGGCGAAAAATGGAAGTTGAAAATAGAGTCGGGAAATGCATTGTTATTTCAAAAATTAGCACCTGCAATGGTTCATTTATGCCTTGCAAGATTCGATCCTTCAATGAGAGGTGAAATCAAATTAGTGGAGTCTAGGAATAGAAGGAAAAAGAGAACTAAATCAAATTTGAAACATCCTAAATATTATGACTGGGGATATGATAAAATTCGATATATTGTTCCATCAATAAGCGGTTCTATTTCGAAGCATTGGGTCAATTCACATATTAGAAGAATGAAAATTAGTCATCCTAAGACAATTGAATATTATAGAAAAAGAGATTTTCCATTAAATCGTATCAAAGATGAAACATATGGTTTCAGAGTCATTAAAGGTCATTATAGAGGAATTGGAGATCTAGCAGAAGACTTTGATTATAAATTTGGAAAAACACCTACTTACTATTCTCAAAAAGCTATGGATTGGCTTAGATACATAGAGAATTCACAACATATCACTATACAGAATGCTGAGAGAGGGGGAGAACTCAGAATTCCAATTGGCGAGTCATATATTCTAGCAGATGGTTGGTGTGAAGCAACTAATACTATCTTTGAATTCCACGGGAGTTATTGGCATGGCAATCCCGAGATATATGCTCCTGAAGAGATGAACACTAAAGTTAAGAAAACTTTTGGAGAATTATATCAAAGGACTATCGATAGAGAAGAATTGATAAGAAATTTAGGATTTAATTTAGTTGTAATATGGGAATCTGATTGGGACAATAACTGAGTAATCAAAGTATTCCTAAGTCTGTATAAAAACCATGATTAAATGACATCCCCTGCCCTGCCTGTTGTGCAATAATGTGGGCAATATATTGTGGCATAGGAATACCTGGTTGTTGAGTTGATCCAGAATGAATATTTGACAACCAAAATAAGTCTTTCAGTAAATCATCCATCTTGACATTTCCTTTGTGCAAACCGATAGAAATTAATTTTGGAGTACCTGTATTATTGCCAGACCTTTGTTCAGTTGTTTGTATATATCCCTTTTTTTGATTCCATAAGATAGTTCCACCTTTGGCCGAAATATATCCATTATTAGATAAAATAGATAGTTTAGGTGAACCCATTTTTTGAACATCACAAACTATGAAATTGATCCCATATTCCTTTTCCATTAGATAAATGACATTTTTATTTTCAAAAAATCTACCATCTCTAATCAATGCAAATTTTTGAGGCTTATCACATCCTAGTTGTTTGTAATGGTGCAAAGTCCCTTCTATAGTAATTCTAAGTTGTTCCTCAAACATTCTATCGTCAGTACGCTCTCCGGCAGTGACTACAGGGTGAGGGTAACCGATTAACAAACCATTAGCATCACATGCTACACTGGCTGCAGATATATTTTTTCGACCTTCCCTCCATGAATCCATCCCTATCCAAACTTGAATCCCAGTATGAGTATCACTAATCCCATAAGATAAACCGCCCAAGGCAGATATCAATCCCAAAGCTAAATTAAATGCAGCCCCATTAACTGAAAGTTTTTCATTCGTAATCATTTGACTAGGTGTTTTGGATGGGACCAATGCTCTCTTCCAAGCATTCCAATTTTGTTTCGAATATTTTTCCAACTCTACTATTAATGCATCACAATCTGACTCACTATAATTATCTTGTAATTCAAACTCACTGGCTCTGTTCCTTATATCAATATTCCATGGATTTAGGAATTGCCATTCTATATCGCAATTCATTTTTTTAAGATAAGAAAAAGTTTCTTTAATCACTTTTTCAAACTGGCTACTTTTGTTTCTAAAAGGCACAATTCCTATTTTTTTCCTACCTTGAGGTAGACGAAACGGCCCATGTTTAATTAATGACATGAAATTAGATTTTGGATCCCACTTGTTGGTAGTTTTTCCATCACCAAATTCTAAATTATTATCTTTAATAACAAGTGATGAAAGCCCAGCAATTCGGGGGCTTACGGGTGTTGGAATTAAATTATTTATAGATTCAGACTTTATTCCATCTAAGAAATCTACACATCTTTCCATTCTTTTATCCATATTTATATGGCTATTTTTCATAAAAATCCGCCGATATTCATTGGGGATATCGTCAAGATTAATTGCCTTTGATAACAACACAGCTGCAATAGAGAATTTTTTCTTATTCTTTCCTTGATTATAAAAATCATGATCAACTTCTAATACAGGCATATCAGGATTATTTCTCATTTTTTGTAAAAATGGCCTTAATCTCGGTTTTGACAAGGATTCTTTTTCATACCAATCAAGTAGTGTGATACCTGTTTCATCGAGTTTATCAGTAATTTTTCTGTCAGTAATTTTTCTGAGGACACAGGTTCCCTGCTGATATTTATATCTCCATTCCGTACCTAATTTCGGATTTTCACCTCTTGAATACATATCAAGGAAATTATCAGTTCTTTCATAAACACATTTAGGATTTGGACGTAAAATAAACCTATCACCCAAATTTAAAATTACGGGGCGATATTCTAAATACTGTTGAAAAACATCTTTTTCTTCTATTGGTTTAATCGATTTCACTCTCCCTTTGTTTAGTCGAAAACCTCCACGTGAATATCCATTCATGAAATTATTTAGCATTAATTTATTACTTGCAGAAATTACCTTACTATTATTGGGTGAATTCACAAGTGTCAATTTATGCTGAGATATTATATCATTAGGAATTGGCATGAGTGAAACAATATACTCTCCTTCACATATTATATCTGTTCTTTGTAAATGTTGATTTATAGTTCTAGCCAACTTATATCTAGCACTGAAATTTTCTGAATCCCAACCTCGAAACTCACAAAAGTAATATGTCATTTCTTGTATCAGTTTAGGGCTTATTAGAAATCCATCTAATGATCCATTTTCAATATTGATTTGTTTTTCCTTGAATATTTCTTTGGTTTGCATGTGTTCACTTCTTCGGACTTTGTTCGGCAAAGATGGAGGCATATAAACATTGATTAATTCAAAAATTTATTACTTACACAAAAATGAATCATAGTATAGTGTAATCGATTAACAGATGTATCAAAGGGTGACTGCTTAGACCCATCCGATGATGGTTCTGAAATAGAGGGCTATCAGTCCGCCCTTTCAGAGGCTACCCTTGCAACACCCGTTGTTTCAGAGGGCACCCCTTACAATCAACACAATTATCTCCAATGTCATATCAGATTCCTGCATGGGTCAAGGGCCGAGCGTACCTCACACAAAATTTCAAAAAATAATGATTTGGTTAGTTTGGATTATGATCATTGCTGGGGCATTTATTTCTGCGAATTCTGAACAAACTCTCTAACTCCATTCAACCACCGGCAATCTGAACGGTAGGCACTGAAAGGGTAAGCAAGGGGATGATCGATTTATTCTACAGGTATAACTGGAATAAATTGATAATAAAGGGTAAATTCATACTCTGATGTACTCCACATAGAATAAGGTGAAATTTGTTGATATCTATAAGAATTGAATGAAGATTGCTGCCATTCACCGTAGCTTTGAATTGAAATATCGTAATCTATAGTTATATTTTCCCATCCACCATAATACAGATCATGTGTTGATGTGGGTGAAACACCTTCACTATATTCATAAAAATTATTATTTGTTGAATTGTATGCATTTGTACAACCATCATCTGGATATACAGCATAACAACCATAGTATGAATGTGAAGTATCAATCTGAATATACCGAATTGCGTAACCAATTGGAATGTCTATGCTTAGGAAAGTTGGCCCGACATCATTGACACTTAATAATGGGAAAATATTTGCAAAATTTTCATCACATATTACTCTTATAGAATTATTTTGACCTGCATTTTGAAGTAAATCTGCTATGGTAGAATTATATTCATTATCCCAAGCATTCCAATAATTGTTACTATCTTCCCAATAAGAAACCTGGAATGATGAACCATTAGAAAGACTACCTATTAAGTAGAATACCGAACAGCTAAATGCAAATACATCATTTCTTTCCGAATTAGTTAGATAATCGTAGTATGTCCAATTATATGTAAATGAATTATTTCTATAATCTATGGATTCAATATCAGGGAAGTAATCCATGGCATCGAATTCTAAATGAGCTACGAACATCATATCGGACGAGCCATATACTGTTCCATTCACTCCGTTACCAAATGTTGCACCACCTAAATTATAGCTAGTATTAGACCATTCATTGAGATTATTATCATCTCCTTCATTTACTGTAGTATTGTTATATTCAACAGTATAATCATTATTCGTCATATCACCCTCATTAACAGTAGTATTATTGTAATAGTGGTGATGAATTTCTTGATTAACTGTTATTGTTGTATTATTGATGAAATCTTGAAGATTCTGGTCAATTAAGTCGTTTACTGCATCAGTATCTATCTCCCCTCCTCCATCAGGATCTCCGCCAGTACAACCAGCTAGAGTTGAGGTCATCATTATCAAAATCATCATTGGTGCTATGATACGCATAGATTGTCTGCTAACGTAGAGTATTATGAATCTAAGTACGGATTAAGCGTTTTATGAGTAAATCAAAGGGTTTTTGCTTAAGCCTATTAGTTTGTTGAGATGGAACTTATCGGCTATCTAACCGCCCTTTCAGAGGCTAGCCATTGCTTCGTATACGGATGGATGGGATACCCATACTTGGTTGAAAGAAATGCTAGGCACTGAAAGGGCTATTCTATTTGTGTAATTTGAGTGAAGAATATTCTAGTCTATGAAACTCTGTAGGATTGCTCTTGCTTCATCTTTGACATTAACCTTCTTGGCTCCCCGTGATATATCATCTATTTTCGATAATAAAACTCCGATACCTAGTTCTTCTTCTCTATTAAAAATTAAATGTTCAAATGCAGCCAATTCTATACTTTCATTGTGATATGTTGGAGTAACGTCCATTTTAGCAATCTCTACAATTTGATCAACTGCCCAAATAGTATGTATTTTTTGTAAAATTGAAAAAATATAACGAATTTCTTCAATACTCATATCTTCATCGACATATATTTTTTCCCCAGTATACAGCGAACACCCTGGTTGTAAATGATGTGTGTTTTTCGAATAGCCCTTCCCCATTTCTTTGTAAATAACAATCTTATCACCATAAGAAATCTCTCCTTCGCAAATAGCACAATGGCTGGGCCACTTAGCAATAATAGTTGTGGGCAATCAAGCCACCTCCATTCCAGGTTCTTCGACTGGAGATGCTTCATTTTCCTCTGCTGGTTCATATGCCATGACTACTGTGTAGGGATCTAGCTGTAGTTCAATGCCTAATTGATTACAGGTCATCTTTACCATAGCTAGTACACGGTACGGAGTTTTATGATTCACTATTGTTATGGCTCTGAGAGTTTTTGTATTCACTCTTTGTAGAGTTAGACCTGCACCTGAATCATACCAGTATTGGCCATCTCTGCCCTCCATTCTTCCCAGTATATATGCCATGTTTTCATTAGATCGGGCATCCGCAACAGCTTCATCATCTAGTACTGGTAAGCGTTCGCTTACTGTCATCGTTTTTTTGTTTTCTTCATTCATATCATCACTCATATCTTTTCTCTCCTATCTTTCGACGTTCTTACATACATAATTTATTTATATAGTCCAAACTTTACTACGCAAAGGTGATTCGGATAACCCCTTGCAACCTATCCGAAACAATTAGTTTATTCGTCAATAGTGACTAGAAGTAATATGCCCCCTAGAAGAAGAAGAAGAAGAAGATGTAGTGTATGCGCGAGGACAGGTCATAACCGTAGAACTTGCCCAATTAGAGGAGAAAGAACCCCAACTAAAAATTCGATAATAGAAAGAAGAAGTATAGCAGCACAAAACTCCAGAATTAGAAGATTAGTTCCAACCGAAAGGTGGTCAAAATTTAAGATTGGCATCACAGGAAATCCTGACAATAGGGCTACACAGCAAGATTATAGAATATATTCAGAGATGATTTTACTGCATAAAACGAGTTCTAAACGTAAAGTGAGACAATGGGAAAAAGATACTGCTGAGATTGTAAGAGCATACCATTCAAGATGTGCAAATCAAGTGGGGAGTCTAGGAGGAGGGCCACTCACAGAAAGAGGGCCATACTACCTATACCTGGTTCGTAGACGCAGATAATTACCCTCTGTATACCCTGTGATGAAATGCCTGTCGCATGGGTAGCCTATGAAAGGGCGGATAGATAGCCGATAAGTTCAGTCTCAACAAACTAATGGGCTCAAGCAGAAACCCATTGATTTGTCTGTTAAACTCTTAATCCGTACTTAGGTTCATATCACTCTACATCACAGGAGAATGTATGCGTATCATAGCACCAATGATGATTTTGATAATGATGACCTCAACTTTAGCTGGTTGTACTGGCGGAGATCCTGATTCAGGAGGAGAAATGGATTCAGATGCAATCAATGATTTAATCGACCAAAATCTTCAAGATTTTATCAATAATACAACAATAACTGTAAACCAAGAAATTCACCATCATTATTACAATAACACTACTGTAAATGAAGGAGATTCGACCAACAATGCTTACAATACAGAGTATAATAATACAACTTTAATAGATGGTGGCGAGGTAAATAATTACGATAATTCAGTATCTCATATTAACGGTACTGATTCAAATCTAATGAATGGACAAGGAGACGTTTACTTACTTGATATTCAATTTAATTTAGATGATTTAGTACCAGGATGGGATGATGTAGATCAAAGAAATAATACATTTAATTATTCTTGGGAATACTATGATTATGCTACTAACCAAGAAAGAATTGATATATTTGAGTTTAGTTGTCAAGTATTCTATGTAGTGGGTGCCAACTCTACAAATAGTGAAGCCCAGGTTTCTTTCTGGGAAGATTCAAGTCAATATTATAATGCATGGTCAAATATGTATAATTCAACAGTTAAGGAATTATTATGGAATGCGGGTTACTCTTACTCAACAGACTCTATTTCAAATCAATATATCGAGAAAATTTGTAATGAGGATTACGTTAGTTCATATTCAGGATTATTATACGAAATACCAATAGTAGAGGGAATGGCTTTGAAAGCTTACTCGACACCTAGTTATACATATTATCAGACGCATTACGTTTGGACTAATAATTGTAATTCTATAATCGGACATTATGGAGATTACAGTTGGGAAGAGCAGTACCAACCTTTTTGTGGAAATTCGAGCAGTCAATTAAGTGCATTCAGTGTCAGTTATTTGTTTGAAACTATTAACTGGTATTATGGACAAGGGGGCTGGGTTGGGGGGTCTTCCGATTCAACATTAGAAGTATATGTAAGTAATATTCTGCCTGACTGGGACTATAGGATAATTGTATATTTTGAAATGACTACTAGTATGAATAACTTTGAATAAAACCTTGCATTCGTAAATTACTCATCTATAAAGGAAGTTTCTGATACTTCCATTTCTGAAGCTAGATATTAACTGGCCCCTTTGCTAACCCTTTGACTCATATACAATCGCATGGGTAGCCTCTGAAAGGGCCCACTGAAATCCCATAGATGCGTCTAAATCAATCGAATGGGCCTAAGCAGAAACCCTCTGTTTTGTCCGTTAATCGATTATATCATACTCTGATTTCCAATCCATCTCTGCCATTGTATATCATTAAGGATTATACCTATGGCTATTAGGATTCATAGAATCAGACCTATCATCATTTGCTGATCTACCATTGTCATCATAGATCCACGAATCATCTTCATCTGCCACATAATAATCTGTATCTTCATCGACATTAATTGATTTCGGAGAGGATAAGTGGTGAGGTCTAGAAACACCTCTGAGATGAAAACCTGATGACTTCCTTCCTCTCATTATTTCATTTTGTCTATTCTCAAGATCTACATTAAGAGTGATTAAAATTTTCCTTTTCTCTATATCCTCTATTTTGAAATCATCTTGATGTATCTTGATTATACGAAATATTAAGCCTATGTTACTAAGAATAATTGAATGAATTTCTTCGTTACCATCCAATAATAATTCAGGAAATAAAGTTTCATAATTGAATGTGATAGTCCGGTTTGGATGACGATATTTATCAATACTTTTTCTTATTTCAATAAGTTCTATGTCTTCTTGTTTTTCAATACCTTCTTCCATTAAATAATTTACAAGATGTCTATTATTCCAAAACTCCAGAATTTCATAAGAGTCTCTAATACGGTACGACATTGATAATATATCATACCATTTATTTATAAATGCACTCCATCTAACTGTAATACCTCCAATGAACGGGGTGGAGAGGAGGGCGAACTGATATGATACAGGGGATCCCCCCCGTTCAAAAATCTATAACTAAATCTATCGTTCTTTTTAGTAGAGATTACATGTCCTCATTACTAACCATTAACTCATATGCAATCGGATAATACCCTTTGTTTCAAGCTGAATCATAGTTTAGCAAAGACATAAGGATGGAAATTAAACTTCGTCTGTTATCAATGACGTAGCTAATATGTCGATATTTTGGTTATCAAACCATAACATACTACATTGATCACAAAAATTAATCGGCATATTTTCAAAATCTTTTGCAAATGCAGATGTAACTTTTGCAACATAATTGACAGTAATAGAATCCATATTTTCTTTACATTTTGGACAACATAGACTTAACGATTCTTTTTGATTATTTTCTATCATTAACAAAATTTTTCTTGCATCATCTTTATGGAATTTTTCTATAACTTTTTCTGAATTAATTAATACACCGTTACATTTAGAACAATGATAGTTCCATGTTTCGCCAACACCAATTTTTAAGCCTAAAGAAAATATCATTGCAACAAAAAATATTACTAATAATAATTGAAAAGAATCATTAATACGGCCTTCGATAAATATTATCCAAGACATGTATATCAGTATAGTAATAATTGAAACAAAGGTCATTCCAATGCCAAAGAATCCTCTTATTCCTTCCTTTACTATTCCAGTACCTTTCTTATATTCTAAAGTTCCACAATCTCTAGGGCAGTAAAACTCTTCCACACATCTCCTAAAGTGGTGAGGCATATGAAATAATGCATATTTCATAAGATAAATTCTACTTTCAAAGGGTACCTTTTCTTTCAACCAATCGCATGGGGGGCCGTTCCGATTACGGGTAATCTGATGGGTAGCGTAGTTGATGGATAGCACTACAACGGTTACATTGTTACATATCCGTCAATATGGGTATCTACCTTAGACC
>ENA-OREN01005454-OREN01005454.1-marine-metagenome-genome-assembly--contig:-NODE-5454-length-10548-cov-93.231974_pt1 | contig 10548 bp, 20 predicted proteins | sample MGYA00248624_ERZ508555 | MGnify/ENA primary metagenome ERZ508555 (study PRJEB26222, sample SAMN06267773) | marine metagenome | isolation source: Saanich Inlet, British Columbia, Canada | place...
ACAAGCAAAAAAATTCAAAACAACACCCAAAAGTTACTTTTGGCAAAAAACTATCTTGAGCAAGAACTAGAATCTCAAGGGTATAGAGGTCATGTAAAATATGACAGAACAAACAAATCTCTAATTCAATTCAGAGTCAAAGAAGGTACCATAGCAGTTCTCAAAGAAGGCAAAATTAGCATCTTTGAGATACCTGTAAAGAAGTTCCGCAGTTCTGCAATGCCATTGGAATTTCAAACAATAGATATGGATTCAATCCAGATACAAAAAGCCACATGCTGTAAGAAATGTCATTCTTGGAAACAGCAAGCAGATATTACAAAATGTTCCTGTGGAGGATATCTCGTATCAAGAAAGAGATTTTGTACCAGTACAATAGAGTCATGGGATGCAGAATATCTTGAGATAGAATTTGCAAGAAAAGACATCCGAGAAGCATCTAAAATAGAAAGAACCAAGCCAAAAAAAGCAAGATACATTCCAACTGGAATGACTCACAGACTAGCTGGAGTATCATCCGTATCTGAAAATGCAAAGCCTCAGATGATCAGACGTGTATCTGAAACAGGAGCTGAATGGCTTGAAGAATTTGGCACATCTCCACTTGTACAAAATGTCATAATCCGAAAAATAAACGGATTCAGTATTCCTCCAAACGATGAAAACATCCAAGCTAGTCTGCGCACTAGTTTGAGTGATTCATTCTCATCTGAGGTGAATAACTAATGTCTGAATCACATAGTTGTAGCGAGACAGATTGTTCTGGTGGGATGCATACACATCTAATTCCAGAGTCCATGTTGTTTAAAACCCTCATGAATCATTCTGAAATTTCTTTAGAAATTAAAGACATGTTGTGGAAAGAGGCTCTAAACAACACCCAAGAATTTTATGAGAAGGGAGGCATAGCATGACTGCTGAAGAATCTGCAATGAGGCAATTCCAGGATGAACCATTTTTTGAGATCATGGTAAAATCCATTGCAAGAAGTGCTGCAGATTATGCGTATTCTAAAACCAAGTATGATATGACATTAGGTGCTGGAACTAGCGTCGACTGCATTATCCGAGAGCATGTACTCAAAAGGATTGAAATTCTTAAGAGAATCGATGAATCTTAATAAGAAGATGACTATGCCAAATAGTATGTCTGAGACAAAAACTGTTAATCCTTTTGACTATCTCCCAGAAGACAAGATAGAGATAATCAGAAAAGACTTTGAGCAAGGCAACTACAGATCAGATACTTTTGAGGGACATCTAAAATCACTACATGAAGACGATATGATACCTGAAGAAGTACTAGATATCATTGAAGCACGAAATGAACCTGATGAAAAAAAGACATTCAAGACATCAGATGAATTCATAAAGTGGCTTAATGATTAAGCATGGCTATTCAATGGGAAACCAAAGAAGAAACAAAATTTAAAAAACAATACAAACGCCTTGATTCTCAAATCAAGCAAAGAGTAAGCCAGGCAATCCAAGAACTTGTTAAATCTGAAAATCCATCAGATCTAGGAGTTTACAAACCAGACATGAGAGTATTTGCATACAACGTAGGAAAATACAGAATATTATACAACATAAGATATTCTGAAAATAAAATAGATTTGCATCGTGTATGCGACCACAAATCAGTCTACAACAAAGACTAGAGAACCAACAAATTTTTTTATTGACTGAGTCTAACAGTCCAAACCCATTTTATTTTTAGCGCAAGCTAGAAACCGACTCAGCGGATGGGTGTGTGATTGGATAAAGAAAATCATAGATTTTCAAAATTATTCCTTGGAATTGTGATTAAGGATTTTCAAAGAAAATTCTAAAAACAATCCTCACATTGGAATCGTACTACTGGAGACGTTACTACCAGAATAATAGGAGGTTGAGCCTTTATGGTCCAACAAAACAACAATACAAGTACAAGTATTTCAAATGTACAACAAAAAACCATCTTTTATGCAAAAGACACTACACAGAACATGGAAAATCATTATTGTTCATGTATGGATGGTGGAAACTGTCCTAGACATTGTACATGTAGTGATATGTTCTGCACACCATGTGATACATGTGAACTCTTTGAGGTTTATACCATGTCATCAACATCTACAACAGGATTTGAAGAATATCCGAGATTTGGAAAAACACATGATTCTGAACACAAATTCACACCATATTTGGTTCAGATAGAACAAACCAAATCACTCAAGACAATTTGTCTTCGATGCGGTGGAGATTCTACGATTGATGCAGAATCAAGTTCAACATGTGAATGTGGATGCGGCAATACGATTGGAAGTCCAAAGTTTATCCGACTACATGTAGAATCAGAAGAAGAGCAAGAACAAAGATTTGTAGCAGAAGCACATTTGACAGAACAAGAAGTACAAATCAGATGTTCTGAAAACATGTTAGAATCACATGTAAAAATGTGCAATTGTACGGAGTGCAACTAAAATGGGTTATACACACTACTATTACACATCTGCAGAATTTGACGCAAAAGCATTTGCCAAAGTTGCAGCAGATTTCAAAAAGATGATAACTCCATTAAAACATCTAGGAGTAATCTTGGCAGATGGAGGGGGTGAGGATTATCCTACAATATCTCCAACTGAAATCCGTTTTAATGGACTAGAAAAATGTGGTCATACACAACGTGATCTTGGCATTACATGGCCTGGTAAATCTGCATCTGGAATCTCAAAAAATGACACACATACCATACTTGCAGATATCACAAATTCGCAATGGTTTGCAGGTGCACATTTGGAATCCAGAGTATGTGGAGGAGATTGTTCTCATGAGACATTCTCACTAGAACAAAAGATGGAGACATCATGGAAAAATGATGATGGTACTATGACCACTTTGGAACCCAAAGGAGAATTGGCAGGATATACAAATCAAGATGGAACCAAAAACAAAACTCCTGAAAACGAGATAGGAAAATACTTTGAATGTACCAAAACAGCATACAAACCATACGATCTTGCAGTTACTGTATGTCTGGTCATTGCAAAACAGCATCTTGGAGAAGACATCATTGTTCATTCAGATGGTACCATGGAGAACTGGCATGAGGCAATGCAGTTATGTCATCATTTCCTAGGATATGGGAAAGGATTCAGTCTTGATGATGAGGATTCAGTTCCATTAGATGTCACAGATAGTTCTGCAATGATAACACAATACAAAAAGAACAAACAAGAGATTGTATCTCTAAGAGAATCTCAAGAAAAACTAGAAGAAGAACAAAAAGAAAAGATATCTCAAATCAAAGAAAGATATCACAACACCATCAGAGAACTAGAGAGACAACAAGATTTAGAGACTGGAAAACTAGAAGATGTGATTGATTCTTCTGAAGAAAAGACGAACAGTACAATAGATGAGTTATCATCTCCAATGAATAAAACAGACAGAACAATGTACTATCTGAGAAGAGCTGGAAAAACACTAGATATCACATATGCTGATTCCATCAAAAACAAAAGTGATGAACATCAGGAATTGATAGAAAAATACTCTGATGGTACAACAATATCACTGCAAATGCATCTAGTGGAGAATGGACGTCCTACAAACAAGTACTCTCTTGTAATTGTTGGAGAATGTCTATTGGGTGGACGGGACCATGATGAGAAAATCCTTGAACTACCATACGAGTATATGGGATGGAGAAGTCGTTTTGATTGCTCACATAACAACATTCAGGTCGCATCAAAACACTTCAAAACTATAGAAGATGCTAAAAAATATGCAGCAAACAACAACATTCAGAAAATTCTCAAAAAATTCTTTACACAATATAATGTGATAAAGAAAGAATATGATGATGCAAACTCAAAATACAATATCTCCGATTTTGAGGAGATATTTCGAGACGAGTTCTCAGAATACTGGATGAATCGTTGTGCATATAGGGAATCAGAAAGAAAAGAGGCATGTGAGAAACTAGGAATCAACACAATTGATATATCTGAAATGTCTTTTGAGCAGGTTCTAATTCTTGCAGAAAATTATGGGAGATGATCAGATGCGCCTAAAGATCCTAAAAGAAAGTCTTCAGACGATTGGTGATGATTGGAATAAAGTTCATACAAACACCAAAGTCCATCTTCCAAAAGATACAGAGTATCAAACATTTCATGGAAAAACAATACTGCTAAAATCAGGCAATTACTTTATTGCAGGATTCTGGGCAAATGTTGTAAAATTGGCAGATACTCACAAACAAACCATGGAAGGATGTGGAAAATATCACATCAAAAGCATCAATCTTCGAGAATTTCAGAGGAGAGAAAACAAACATGTCTGAGAATGGTTTTGAAACAATTGGAGAGATAAAGGTACATCATTTAAACAATGATGCAAAAATTCTACTCCAAAGACAGAGAAATAAGTTTGTCTCAGAGGACAAAATCCAATTTGGGCTGGCAAGATCATTTGTCAACGAAAACAAGGAGACTGTCACACTTCCAGGACCCTCAATTCAGTTAGAGCAACTTCCAGAATTAATTGGAATGTTGACAGAAGCATACGAAAAATACTCTGGTTGTAAAATTCCTGAAACAAAATCTGAAAAGACAAACACCTTTGCAGACATGTTGGACCAATGACACTCGGAGTTAGAACTCTAGTGCAAGTACTAAACACACTTGCAGAAAACAACTGTACATCAGAATTGTACAATCTATTTGCAGAAGCAGAAAACTCTACACAAGCTTATCTGTATGTCAGTGAGAAAACAAAAAACATCATAGATGGTCATGCAACAAACATCTAAACATCCTGCAAGAATCATCTCTGATGCTCACAAGAATCTTGGAATCGCACAAGATAACATTCGTGGCAGAAAGCACAAAAAGACACTCAAAAACATACGACGAGAACTAGTCAAGATTTTGTCATCTTGATAATTCTCTCACAGCAAGAGTATCTTTCTTGAAAAGAGAGGAAAAAAAGTTTGTAGACACTCTGATGTATCTCTTCAAGGCACCATACATCACATGGCCACACCATGAAGATTATGTCACACCAGAGATGATGCAAATAGCAGAGATAGAATGATTCAAAAACATCAAAGAGATAATGGAGAAAAAAGAGGCAACAGAATATGAGGTTGTAATTTATTTGCACACCGCATCTTTGATAAATCCATTACCACACAGTTTTGCAAAAATATATTTTCATTGTTTTGCAAAATACTATGACATCAAGAAAATCTTTGAGGAGGAATCGTCTTTGAAATATTATACAACGTTGGATGAAAATGAGATGTGGGATCTACATCGATTCAAACAATGGATATTCAAAAGACAGACTCTGCAACTGAAATAAACACATCATCAAGATGTGTTAGAAACAACAAAAGAAAATCATAGATTTTCAAAATTATTCCTTGGAATTGTGATTAAGGATTTTCAAAGAAAATTCTAAAAACAATCCTCACATTGGAATCGTACTACTGGAGACGTTACTACCAGATTATAGGAGGAACCAATTATGGTCCAACGATATAGTGCAAGTGAAAGTACTCTAATCAATTCACAGCAAAAAACAGTCTCAAATAGAAAAGACGAAATAAGTTCATTGAAAGATGAAATAGCATCACATCTTCGCAACGTCTCAGACCATCTTAATGATGGTGAAACGAGATACGCATTCCATGAAGCAGATACAGCCTCTGTCAAATTACGACAACTATGCGACATGGAGGATTCCAACTAATGGTCACTTTCTACATCCTAAGAGACTATGAGGATCAGAACACAATATGTGGTTCTTTTGTATCATCATTAAGTGTCAAAGATATAAAGAAAATTGAAGACAAAGCAGATACAACATATCTGTCAAACAAAGAACGTGATGATAAGGCAACAATATTTTTCAGATTGTTGAAAAACAAAGACCCAAAATTTGAAGCAATCAATATCGTGGAGATTGATTTCTAATGGAAATTCCTAACTGGAGTAATATGCCTGATGGTATGTCTCTTGCAATATTATCCTGGGAGGACGTATACATCAAAGCATGTGATGAACTGGAAAGAAATCCAACAAGAGACGAAATACTGGAGATCTTTGATGACATGTCAAAGTCAATGAGAAACATAACACAAGATGGCATGCCGGCACAACTCGATGCCCTAATCACAGAGATAGTTACAGAATGCCTAAAGTCAAAACCATACGATCCTCATTCCATGACAGATGAAGAATTAACATCAAAAAAATACTGTCACGAATGCCAAGAGATTCAAGAGACATTTTGGGAAGTAAATTTCTGTGATAAAAATCCAAAAGGAATAGACATACACACACCTTATCATGGAAATGATGATACATGTGAGGATGACTATTGTAATCCAGATTCAGTGCCAGTAGAGGATGAAGAGATTACCAAACAATACGTCAAAGAACATGCTGTGTTTGAAAAATGTGTAGAATGCCATCAGTATTTTGATAGTGCAGGACCTCAAGCAGAGAATAATACAATTCCTACACTATGCCAAACAGACGGAGTACCATTTGATGAAAAACTAATTGTACAAGTGTGGATTATTCCATCTGTCAATTTTGTCTGGTGTATTGCAGAACTAGATATGCAGACAGGAGAAGCATTCGGATACGCAAATTTGAACAATGATTATGATGCAGAATGGGGATACATTAACATCAATGACATCAAGAAAAACGGTGCAGAACTAACAGAGACTACCATCAAACCATTCAAAGAGATGTTAGAAATAGTAAGACCTCAAAATGAATGCCCAGATTGTGGTTCTTCTCAATATGGATACCACACCATAAAAAGACAAGATCCTGAATTGGTTGATGATACATTTCATCTGTGGATTTGTAAAAACTGCAACTATCAACCCTTTACAAACATTAGAGGGTTAATCTGATGGAATTTCCAAAATGGGATAAAATGCCTAAACATGAAGCATTGCTTACAAAGAGTTGGGAGGACTTTTATCCTGAAGCACATACAATCACACAAGAAAAATGGAAACGAGATCCATTCAAAGAAGAAATCACAGAAATTTTTCAACGATGTGACAGTATTGATTGTGAATACGGGACATATTGGAGTACAGTTGAACACGCAGTAAGAAACTATTATCAAGACAATTGCAATGTATGTGGATTTCAAGAATGCAAATGTGAAGATGAATCATGAAAGGAGCAAAATGTCATCTGTCAATCCAGACAAACAAAATCTATGCAGGAAAGTCAAGCTTTGCACTTGATAATGCAAAAAGACGGTGTATACAATACCTCAAAGACAACAATCAAACATACCAGATACTACACATTCCAGAGACATATCCAACACAAAAAGAGCAGCTTGCAACACTAGACATTGCTGTAAGGGCCAAAATACTAAAGGCACATTTAGAGGATGCCTTTGCGAGCAATATTTTTTCAATCAAAATCACTCGTAGAAAAACCTCCCATGTCTTGAGCATCACTCATGACAGTCTAGAAACAGATATGGTCACAAAAATAGCAAAATTGTACACAGACAGTACAACCAAGCTAGTTGTAACCAAATCCCAGGGAATCCCCCTGATGATCCTGTAAAGATTCAAGCAGTAAGAGAATAATTCATTCTCCAAAGGCAATCATGCAGGAGCTCAATGATATAATTCCATTAGGAATGATACCATTGGGTTGGCTTTGTCCACTGGGCATTGCCGAAACCATTTCTCTATTACAGAGAAGGGTAGGGGAAAAATCAAAATAAAAAATAAACCTCAAAATGTAAAATATAGATCTTAATACAAAAAACTAACTACATAGTAGTTGAAAAAAATAACACATTCCTACATGTGTAGAGGAAATGCTTTATGAGTAGATTACATGTAATTACCATACCAAATGAGCCATATGATAGGGAACACCTACAATACAAAATCACAATTCCAAAAAAAATCTCAGACAAATTAAATTTAAAACGTCACCAAACTGTATACATAAAAGAACAAGATAGAATCATTCAGATTCATATCAAAGAAAAAGAAGGAACAATCCCCATAATCATCTCAAAAAATCTTACACGGATTTATAAAAATAGGAAATATCATACTACAAGAATATGTATTCCACTTGAGATTATAAAAAAATGCGCATTACAAAAACAAGACGAATTTGACTTTAATTATTCAAAAAATATCATAACAATGCATAAGATAATAGAATAGAGTGATTCTTAAAATCTATAAATACACTTTAAATAAAAAACCATTACACTATGTTGAGAACTTGGTTCAGAGATATTTTACAAGAAATGAATTGGATAAAATTACAGATAGATTGGATCCTGATGAATCCATCATAATATTTGCAACACAATCAAGAATTAAACCCGGAGGAGCTGCTGCAATCAATCCAAGTACAATATTTGTTACTGAAAAAAGAGTAATAATCAGAAACCCCACAAGACTAGGTCTTGGAGAAAATATAGAAGAATATTATTATTCACAAATTACAAATATACGACTAGAAAAAGGCATGTTTTCATCCTCTCTAGTATTTGCAATACCTGGAATGACTGAAATTTCAAAAGAGGACAGAAATAAAACATTTTGGGGAAGGGACTCAAATGGAGTCATTGATGCCATATCAAAAGAATCTGCTGAAAAAATATATCAATACATACGGAAAAAAATTGCCGAACAAACAAAAATTAGCCCCATCAACATTCTCAAAACAAGATATGCCCAAGGAGAAATCACAAAAGGAGAATATAGTTCAATGAAAGAAGAATTAGAAAGTAATCTCTAGTTCTAGGATATTAAAATCCAACGAACAAGTTCATACCCGTTTTTCTCAATTGAAATAAACTGAGGTGTTTGGCCATTAGGCAGATTAACCTGTGAGATTCCAAAGATATGATTTGATCTGTTTATTTCTGCAGAATATTCCTCATTACTTATTACAAATACTCTAAAATCAGAGGATGTAAATTCCATATTCCCATTTACCAACGATGCATAAACTCCCCAAGTTGTAAATCCTTCTTTTTGTACAATCTGTGGTGCATAATCTATTTCATATGTAACAGATTTTATTGTATGCTCCAACCCCAAAACATCATCTGTAAATGTCTGACCAATCTCCAACACTTTAACACTTTCAGACAAATGTTCCAAATCTAACATTTGTTTTTGAGGAATACTCAAAATTTCATGGTCTATAAGATATTGTAATGCAGTTACAAATTCTTCATCACTGATTTGCCCTTGGACCCAAAATCCTGTAGTTGTTCTCACCCATTCTGGAATATCTAATTCTGCAGATATTGGAGAAAATTCACCAAAACCAACAACTAAAACAAGTATAATCCCAAGCAAAAGAAATGAATTCATACCATATTATTTCATTCAAACTTTAAAAATACTGTGTTAGATATAGGCACAAAAACACCACAGACAAAATGAAGATAGAACAACATAGATCACCTTACAAAAATATAACAATCCAAGTGTAGATCATCTCAAAAATAATACAATATGGGAATACATAACTTTGAAAATATATTCAAAATATTTCAGAATTTCATCTTCAAAAACTTGTAGAAATTTAAATGTGGAATAACTCACAAAAACTACAAGAAACAAAACACCTGACAATTTCAAACAAATCAAATTAATTTTAAATTATCATTTAATTTTTATTAAATTTTAATTCAAGAATTCATCAAAGTCCGAGTTTATGTATTCCCCATATACTATACTCTCCCCCTATGTATACAATACAAATTAACATTAAATTATTATTTTTTTTGATTTAAAATTTATGTATTCCCACTTGTGATATGATTTAATATTAAATAAATTAATGTTAAACTATTTGCACATGTAAAAATTAAATTTAAATTAATTTTTTATCATATCTAAACATTAATTTTTCAAGATACATGCCCCCTTACATGTATCAAAAGTTAATGTTAAATTAATTTTTTATAGAGACTTTGAAATTTTTGTTTGATATTATTTTTAATTATCATCATGATTCTATATTTTATTTGAGAGCATGTTAATTTAAAAAATAGGACTAAATACAAAATTAAAACATAGTTTAACGGAAACATAGTTAAACGGTTCATTATTAAAAGAAATGATATTTTTTTTAAAATTAGAAATCATATTGTTATTGTCTATTCCAATGACAGTCACAATTACAGCCTTTACTACATCTCATTCTTTTACAATCAGAACATGGTTTCCTAGACCAAATTGGTGCAGTATTCATAGTTTGCTTAGAATTTTATAGATTATAAAATAGATCCGCATATGACAAAACCATTTCCACCTGGATGGAAGAATTAATGACAAAGATAAAGATTCAAGTGTATAATACAACCAAAGTAAAAAACAAAATTACTTTTATACATATTCTAAGATAAGATAATAATGAATCTATTAAAAATAATGGTTTCAAAAATCAAGGATTTACAATATGATTGTAATTTAGGAATACACAAATTTCCTCTAGATGTGATGGAATCATTACACATTAACAAGTAT
>ENA-OREN01005455-OREN01005455.1-marine-metagenome-genome-assembly--contig:-NODE-5455-length-10548-cov-6.161685_pt1 | contig 10548 bp, 9 predicted proteins | sample MGYA00248624_ERZ508555 | MGnify/ENA primary metagenome ERZ508555 (study PRJEB26222, sample SAMN06267773) | marine metagenome | isolation source: Saanich Inlet, British Columbia, Canada | place...
TTGCAATCACATCTGTTTATGCTATAGTTGGATTTACTAGATCATATTTTTTGAGAAGAACTTTTGAGAAATATGGGGTTGAAGATAATTTTATCAAACTAGGAATAAAGTTATTTAAAAAAATTCATTGGAAAAATTCTAGATGAATTATCCAAAAATTATTTTCAGACAGGAAGAAGTAGAATTAACATGTGATAATTGTAAATATGAAATAGGCTTTGTTGTTTTCATCTGGGATCCTAAAAAATCTGAATGTGAAACATGTGATGAATCAAACAATCCTGAGAGTTCCTTTTTCTGTATGTCCTGTTCTCTTCAAAAAAGAATTTTTGAAAGTGAAATTCATTCATGTGATTTTTGTGAGAAAAAATTAGGAACATTTGTTAATGTTATCGAAAAATATGATTCAGTATGTATTGAATGTAATCATGATTTTGAAAATGATAAAACAAAAATATATTTTTTATGTTTATTATGTAGAATGCTTATTTCATAAAAATTATCTTAAATCCACAAAAATATTTTAATTTTTTCTATTTTGATACTTGATTTACTCTGATGTTATAATTACCTGCTTCTTTCAAATGTCTTTTTATGAATAATTTTATGACTTTAGGTAAGGCAGTTCAAATGATTCAAAATCTTAGAAATTGTGAGTTGGGGTCAATTGATATTGTTGGCAATGACTATCCTGTTACAAAAACGATGCAGTTGATTTGTAAGGGAAAGGCAGATTATCTTGAAAAAATTTTACATGAAATTGAACCTCAAACATATCCGTGTTCTCACCCGAAGAAATTACATGATTTTTGTGATGGAACTTGGTATTGTATGGAATGTAATCAGGATCTTTAGCATTTTTTAGAAATTTTCCATTTTTTCAGTCAAAATTACACAAAAACCTCTAAATTTGTTTATATATCTTTTATTTAAAGTACCCCATAAAGTTTAAATATGTTAAAAATACTATATAAATAACGAGTGTTGCTGAGCACAGCAGCCATTCTCATTAGATGGTGAGAGATTATTGTCGTGGAGCGGCATTTTCTCTTGTAGGTGAAAATCCTACACTCGAATTAACCTAAAATGATATAAAAAATTTCCTATATCTTGTTTATTCTCGTCTTATTTCCTTAACATAACATGTCCTAAACGTCACAACATCCTAAAGCTTTTGAAGGGTTATTTTCAATAATCCTTATGGGGTTTTTAGATAAAATATCTGATAAAATCACTGAACAAATTGAAGAGCGATTAGGCACAGAAAAACAATATGAACGTCCAATGACCCAAACTGAAAGAATTGAGTCATATTCAAAAGAAAATTATGAAAAACATCATGTAGAAATTGATAAACACAATCAAAGGATGGAACAAATCTTCAAAACTGATTCATATCCTGAACGATTTAACGATGTTCTTGATTGTTGTTCTAAAATTATTGAATTAGATCCATACAACTTTGATGCAAAAATAAATGCAATTACGGCAATGTCCAGAAACGGTAAACCCGAACCTGCAATTGATGCATGTAAGGGTCTATTGAAACTTTATCCAAATAATCCCATGTTAGAAAATTTAATGGGTGAGATTTATTGGTATTCTGAAGATTATGGTTCAGCTATTCTATTTTTTAATTCAGTAATTCAAAGAACCCCCTGTGCCGAGTATCAAGCATTAAAAGCAAAACAAGGAAAAGGAAAATCATTATACATGTGTGGGAGATATGATGAAGCCATCGAGTTTTGTAATGATCAATTATTACTTCATGAAAATGATGAAGAGTTAATTGATGTTAAGATGAAATCATTAGAAAAGATCCAGGAATTAAATGAACAAACTCAAAAAGCAAATGAACAAACTCAAAAAGCAAATGATGCTCCAGATCAACCAACATCAGATAGTTCTCAAAACCAAAATAATACTTCTGATGTTTCTATTCCTGATCAAATATCCAAATTTGCAAAATTAAAAGAACAAGGTTTGATTTCTGATGAAGAATTTAATGAAATGAAACAAAAATTAATGAAAAAAATCTAAACCTTATTTCTACTCTAATTTACTAGTATCAATCAAAAATAGATTCTTATCAAATGAACCTCGTTTACTATTTTTCTCGATTCTGATTTTTTCCAATTCCTCTTTTGATATCCCCCTCAACTTTGCAATTCTGTAAATCACTTCTAAAATATCTGCTAATTCTTCTGGATTTTTATCACTTTGATATTCCTTGACTTCTTCAGAGAGTTTTTTCTCAATTTCAACTAGAAACTCCTTATCTGACAAATTCTTGATATTGCATGAGAATCCATCTTTTTGAATAATTTCAGGAATTTTGTCTCTAATTGCCTTGTTATACTCCATATCTGTGCCTATTCCCTTCTAGACTTATTCTTTTTGTAATATGATGCCGGACTGGCAGGAATGTTATCTGGTTTATTGTCAGATTTGGCAAAATTTAACCAATCTACAGAATTTTTTAAATTATATTTTATTGCTAATTCTCTAACTACTACTTTTGCCTCTTTGAATGACAAATATCCAGTTTTCACAAAATCAGTATGCCGAGTGATTGATGAATCAATTACATCAAACAAAGATTGTTTTTGCTCTTCTGTAATATTTTGCAATACAAGTGAAAACATCTCTCCTTTTTTAGTCACTATGCCATTTTTTTCCAATACTCCGTACACTGGTACTCTTCCATAACCTCCAGAAGGGGGTTGTTCATTAATATTTTTTAATCTTAATTCATTTGCAATTTGTTGTCTTGATTGAGTTCCATTCTGTAACAGAAATTTAATCATTACAGGTTGATAGTTTTGCTTAAATCTTTTTCCTCGAACTTGTTTTTGAATAAAACTAATCATTTTTTCAAATGTATCAACTGGTGGTTTTGCCATACTAGTATTGGTTTGTATCTATTTTTCTTGCTTCAATGAATGTAAATGCCCCAATTTCCTCATCTTTGTATATTTCAAAGTTTAATTTCTTTATTTCATCTCGAATATTTTCTAGTCTAGCCGATATTGATTTGGTGGTTTCTGAAATGAATAATAATCCATTTTCATTAAGACATCGTGATGCTTCTTTTAGATAACCTTGCCAATTTTTACCCATTAAAGATAATGAAAACAATGCAACATCTAGACCTCCATCTTTAATGTGTTCAGAGACATCACTCATGTCACATGAAATTACATGAGAATCAATTGCTACGTGATCTAAATTAATTACTCTGCTTCCAATAACATCTGCAACTTTTGTTTCTCCACAACCAAAATCTCCAATTATAAAACGATCTGATAACTTTTTGATTCTTTTAACCCATTCATCATATGGAATGATTCTCCATGTTTTTCGCTCTTCTCTGTAATTTCTGTGGTATTCATGCCATTCTTCTGGATTCTTTAGCATTCTCTGATGAGTTGTAGTGGAATTTTCAGTGTTGATTTTTTGATTCTGTTTTGTAAAATCACCGTATTGTGATTGCCTCTTTTTGATTTCAATAGGTAAGAGTATTCTATTCAAATCACGCCTAGTAATACATGAAATTTCACCCTTTTCTAGGCGTGCAAGCCATCTTATGGCTTCTTTTGATGCTTGACCTGCTGAAATTAGATTCTTTTCAGGAAGTAATCCATCAACTGCACAATCAGCCAAAGTACGTTTGAATTTTAGACGATTAAGTTTCATCTCATCATACCCATAACCACCAATACTTGCTTTGATGTGATGTATGTTGACTTTGTTTTTGCCTTGACCTGTTCTTACAATTCTACCAATGATTTGTTGGTACAATGCATGAGTCCAAGGCAATGTATTGAAAATTAAATTCGTACATACTGATTGTAATCCATCAACTCCTGTAGATATTGGTCTTGATGCGATTAGTACCTGAAATTTCTTATCAAGAAATCTTTGAAGACCTGTATGATCATCGCCAGTATAAAATCCATAACTATAATTTTTTTCTTTGACTGCCTCTGCTATTTTTTCAAGTATTGTTGCTTTACCTGGTATTGCAGTTCCCACATATTCACTGTAAATAATAGTTGGACCATCAATTCTTTTCACAATTTCAGGTATTCGTGCATCAGTAAGATATTGCTCAATTGCTAATGGTCGAGAGTTAAGTTCTGCAAGACTAGTTCCAGTTGGTCTTTCTGCTTCAACTTCAACAACATTTTCAGTAACTGTAATTTGGTAATTTGGTTTGTATCTAATTGAATTTAATGTAATTTTTTCATATAGGGTAACTGCGTTAGGAACTGTTGGACGTGTAGATATGTCATCATAAATTTTCCCACTCATTAATTCTAACAATGACTTTCCTTCGTGAATATTGTTAACCACAGGTGTTGCAGATAATCCCAACACTTTAAGTTCTGGATTTCTTTTTCTTGCTAATGTTAATAGAAATTCTAATACATCCCGTCTCTTTGATTTTGATTTTTCAGTATCATGTGTAACTTTGGAGAAATGAATCTCATCAAGAACAATAAAATCAATTTTCTGTTTTCCTAAAATATCTATATCATCTCGAGAAGAGTCTTGATTTAGCTTATCATAGTTTAAAACCCAATATTGGTGCCTAGATTCGTCTCTTTTTGCAGAAAATACGTCTCTATGAGTAGTGACATGAGAATCAGAAAATATTTGGTTTGCATTTTTGTCCCAATGAGACACAACATCATTTGGACAAATAATCAATGTCACTTTACTATCCATGATGCGACTGGCAAGAATGGCTGAAAGTGTTTTACCTGCACCAGTACCTGAAAAATTTCCAAAATGTGATAGTTGATTAATTTTGTATGCGACATATTTTTGCATCAAAAATGGCTCAATTAGTTTTTGATCATCTGAAAAAATATAATTTTCCGGAATTTTTAGATTTTTTGAATTATTGAAATCCTCAAGAAATGTTTTAATCACTAAATTTCTATACTTGTTGTCTTTTTTTTCAAGTGTTTGTACTTGTTTGATTGTTCCCTCTTCATCCAAGAATGCATTTTTCCACAACTGGTTAATTGAATATGCCACATAGAATTGAATTGCCTCCTCATCTACTGAAATTGATTCAAGAATTTCTGTAGTTGATAAAATTCTCTCAATTGGTGATATTACATCTGAATCTAATGTGGAATCCTCTTCAACTAAATTTGCTAATTCTTCTGATGTTGCAGTTTTGATCTCTTCATCAATTATTTCTGCATCTTCATCTATTTCATCAGAAGAATACCTGGAAGTATCTGGAGGGATCTCTGAATCAGATGTTGCATAGTCTTCAATTGCTGCTAATCCTACTTTTGTTTTACTTGCTTTGGCTAAATTATTTAGAAAATCTAAGTGTCTATTGCCATTAAGATTTAGCACTCCTTTTCGTAAAAGAAATGAATACAACACCGCCTCATCCCATTGATAAATTACCTTACTGTCAATTAGAGAACGAAGCAATTCTTTGACTGCTCTAGGTGATCCAACAGGTGATTCTGTGCCTAACCAATCGTAGATATCTACCCATGAGTCACTTTCTTCAGCTTTTGACAATACTATGATCGTCATAACGTAGTATTAATTTGATGAGTTTAATTTTCTCTTTTTGTAAGTTCGCCAAGGACGATGTGGGATGTTGTCTGGAATTAGACCTTTCTTTACAGCATTATTCCAATCTTTAGTATTTCGAATATTGTATTTTTTTGCTAATTTTTGTATCAGTGGTTTAGCATCTTTAAATGAAAGATAGTTCTTTGCAATTATTCTATATGAAACTTGTCCTGTACCTAATAGATCCCCTATACCTTTCCATTCTTTTAGATAAATTTTGTCAAAATTTGATGGGATGTTGTCTGGTTTCTTCCCTGAAGCAACAAATTTTCTCCAATCTGAATAATTTCTAATATCATATTTTTTTGCTAGTTTTTTCATTTCGATTTTAAGTTCATCAAACGAGAGAAAATTTTCAGAAATTTTATGACTACTAACAGTTCCTGTACCAAACCAATCCCCAAAACTAATCCATCCTTTATTTTTGTAAACCGTGTATGGAGTTCGTGGAATATTCTTGGGGATTTTATCTGTTTTACATAATTCTCTATATTCATTCATTCCAGTTAATTTTAATGAATGAACAAACTCTCGTGCTTCTTCAAATGACAAATATTCTCTAGTTCTTCCCGTATCTAGAAAATCTCCATACCCTACCCATCCTTTATTTTTGTAAGCATAATCGGGACGAGGTGGAATATTTTTTGGTTTATCATTAGATTTAGTATATTTTCGCCACTCTGTAGATGATTTTAATCCTAAACCCTGTGCAAATTTTCTCGCTTCTTCAAATGACATATGCTCCCTAGTGTATCCATTATCGAGAAAATCTCCCCAGCCTTTCCATTCTTTTTTATATTTTTGATCTGGTGTTTTTGGAATATCATTTGGCTTGTCCCCAGATTTACAATATTTTTTCCAATCATTTGTATTTTTTAGTTTTAAACCCTGTACAAATTTTCTCGCTTCTTCAAATGATCTATACTGTCTATCTTTAGGTGCTAATGTTCCTGTCCCTAGAAAATCTCCCCAGCCTTTCCATTCTTTTTTGTACATGTCCCTCGGTGCTGAAGGAATATCTTTTGGTCTGTTCCCTGATTTACGATACTCTTCCCATCCTGTTCTACTGTGAAAATTCAATGATTGAACAAATTTTTTGGCAACTGTAAATGAACAAAATTTTATTTTTGTGCGGGGAATTTTTGAACCATCATCTGTAATGTTTCCTAGAAAATCTCCATACCCTATCCACCCTTTATTTTTGTAAATTACATGAGGATGACTGGGTATGTCTTCTGGTCTCTCACCTGATTTACAATATACTCTCCAAGAAATACTTGATGTCAAAGACAATGATTGAACAAATTTTTTGGCAACTGTAAACGAACGATACTTTCTATTACGGTTTGAAATTCGTTTCGAACCTAACCAATCAATAATTCCATTATATCCTTGGTTTTTATAAACAAGGTTTGGAGCCACAGGAATGTTATTTGGTTTGTTACCTGACTTACAATAATCTGACCATTCTTTTTGAGTTTTAAGATTTAATGATTGAACAAAATCTCTAGCATTTCCAAAAGAGAGGAATACTTTTTGATTGTTTTGAATCCTTTTTGTCCCTAGAAAATCCCCCCAACTGATCCACTTTCTTTTGTAAGTTGTATTTGGTGCAGATGGTATATCGTCTGGTAGTTGCTTTGATTTGGAAGCTAATCTCCATTCCTTCCAATTTTTAATATTAGATGATTGAGCAAACTTTTTTGCATCCTCGAAACTTCTGAACTTACTTTTCATTTTACTTTCCCTCCTTCTTTCAATCGTTGTTTTTTAGAATATTTCCCATCTGGGAAATTGGGAATATTTTTTGGAATTTTACCTTCTTGATATGCTTTCTTCCAATCTTCCCACGTCAGTATGTTGTATTTTTTTGCCAAATCTCTTGCAATAACTCGTGCTTCTTTGAAAGGCAGATAATTTTTGGATTTTTCAACTACTGATATTGAACCTGTCCCTAGCCAATCACCTACACTTATCCATCCTTTATTTCTGTAAACAGCCTGAGGGTTTCTTGGAATATCTTCTGGATTCTTTTTTGATCTACAAAAATTATTCCATTCATTACCATTTTTCAAATTTAATGACTGTGCAAATACTCTTGCATCATTAAATGATCTAAATTTTTTATTAATGCTGGCAACATTACCCGTCCCCAACCAGTCCCCTGCACTTATCCATCCTTTGTTTTTGTAAACAGCCTGAGGCGTTGTTGGTATTTCATCCGGTTTTCTATCTGACTCACAAAATTGCTTCCAATCCCTCATTGTTTTCAAATTCAATGACTGTGCAAATTCTCTTGCTTTCTTAAATGAAGCAAAACCTGTTCCGAGAAAATCGTTGAAACCATTCCATCCTTTGTTTTGGTATGAGAACCATGGAGCACTAGGAATGTCATCTGGTTTTCTATCTGACTCACAAAATTGCTTCCAATCCCTCACGGTTTTCAAATTCAATGACTGTGCAAATTTTCTTGCACTCTCAAATGAGCGAAATTTTTTAGAACGTTCTTTGTCTGATATTCTCCCAGTCCCTAGAAAATCCCCCCAACTTATCCATTCCTCTTTGTATATTTCGTATGGGTGCGAATTAATGTCATCAGGCTTTTTACCTGATTTACCGTATTTTCTCCATTCATTTGCATTTTTTAATTTAAGAGAGTGTACAAATTTTCTTGTATCTTCAAATCCTCTGTATGTTCTTAGATTTGTAGCTATTCTCCCAGTCCCTAGAAAATCCCCCCAACTTATCCATTCATCTTTGTATTTCTGATCAGGGGCTCTTGGTATGTCTTCTGGAATATTATTTGATTTACAATAATTTTTCCATTCCTTGTACGTTTTCAAATTTAATTTTTGAACAAATTTTCTGGCATCCTCAAAACTTCTAAACTCTTTTTTCATTTTTTCCTCTTTTTTGAATATACATACCACGGTGCTTTGGGGATGTTATCTGGAATTAATCCTTTTTTTACAGCATCATTCCAATCTTTGTTTGTTCTAATGTTGTGTCTTTTTGCTAATTGATGAATCATTTTTCTAGCATCTGAATATGAAAGAAAGTTTCTAGAGCGTTCTTGTTCTGATAACCTTCCAGTCCCTAACCAATCCCCCATTCCTTTCCATCCTTTGTTTTTGTAAACTTTTTGAGGTTGTGAGGGAATTCCTTTTGGAAGCGTATCTGATTTAGTGTATGTTCGCCACTCTTTTTGTCCATTCAGTCTTAGATTACAGACATAATCTCTGGCTTTTTCAAATGTCCAATATTCTCTTTGCCACGTTGCAACTCTCCCAGTACCAAGCCAATTCCCTGAACCTATCCATCCTTTGTTTTTGTAAGTGACATTAGGATTACTAGGTATGTCTTCAGGCATGTTTCCTGATTGACGATATATCTCCCATTCTGTTTTTGATTTTAATTTCAATTTCCTGATAAAATCTCTGGCTTCTTCAAATGATCTAAATTCTTTTAAATTTGATGCAATGGAATCTGTTCCTAACCAATCCCCGTAAGAAATCCAACCTTTGTTTTTGTAAGTTCTCTCAGGAACACTTGACATATCATTTGGGAGTTGTCCTGATTTTGTAAATTTTTTCCATTCTGTAGTATTTTTTAATTTTAGAGAATGCACAAATTTTCTTGCCTCATCAAATAAACGGTATTTCATATATCTTGGTGCAACATTCCCAGTCCCCAACCAATCCCCGTAAGAAATCCAACCTTTGTTTTTGTAAACTTTTGAAGGACTAGACGGAATATCGTTTGGTTTGTTGTCTGATTTACAATATACTGTCCACTCTGGTTGATTTTTCAATCCTAGTGATTGTACAAACTTTTTTGCATCTGCAAAACTTCTAAACTCTTTTTTCATTTCTTCCTCTTTTTAGAATAAATTTTACTTGGGTTAGTAGGGATGTTTTTAGGTAATTTTCCAGACTTTGCAAAATCTTGCCAATCATTATAATTTTTTAAATTATATTTTTGTGCAAGTTCATGGATTACTTTTTTTGCATCCTTAAATGATGCCCATTGTAAATGTTGCACTTGAGTTGCAATGTTTCCATTCCCTAGAAAATATCCCCACGTTGTCCATCCTTTATTTTTGTAAGTACTATGCGGTGCTACAGGGATGTCTAGAGGTTTGTCCCCTGATTTACAATACTCTTTCCATGCTTCTATTGATTCCAAATTTAATGTCTGTACAAACTTTTTTGCTTCTTTAAATGATCTAAAATTCTTGGTTCTCCCAGTACCTAACCAATCCCCCATGCTAATCCATCCCTTGTTTTTGTATTTTTGATTTGGATTAGATGGAATATCGTTGGGTTTGTTGCCTGATTTACAATACGCTATCCATTCTTTACCAGATTCCAAATTTAATGTCTGTACAAATTTTTTTGCTTCTTCAAATGTTATGTATTTTCTATTTCTAGATGAAGGTGTGTCTGTACCCAGAAAATCCATCCAACTGGTCCATTCTTTTTTGTAACTTGATACTGGACTAGCTGGAATATTCTCTGGTTTGTTACCTGACTTGCGATACTCGGTCCATTCTTTGTATGATTCTAAATTTAATGAAGCAACAAACTTTTTCGCATCTGAATATGGGCGAAATTGTTTATTTTGATCAGCTATTCTACCTGTCCCCAAAAACTCCCCCAAAGAAATCCATCCTTTATTTTTGTAAGTATTTTGAGGTTTAGCTGGAATATCGTCTGGTTTGTTACCTGATTTACAATACTCGGTCCATTCTTTTTGTGATTCTAAATTTAATGAAGCAACAAACTTTTTCGCATCTGAATATGGGCGAAATTGTTTATTGAAATTTGCTACTCTACCTGTCCCCAAAAACTCCCCCCAAGAAATCCATCCTTTATTTTTGTAAGTATTTTGAGGTTTAGCTGGAATATCGTCTGGTTTGTTACCTGATTTACAATACTC
>ENA-OREN01005456-OREN01005456.1-marine-metagenome-genome-assembly--contig:-NODE-5456-length-10547-cov-18.569436_pt1 | contig 10547 bp, 11 predicted proteins | sample MGYA00248624_ERZ508555 | MGnify/ENA primary metagenome ERZ508555 (study PRJEB26222, sample SAMN06267773) | marine metagenome | isolation source: Saanich Inlet, British Columbia, Canada | place...
GGAACAACGAGCATGCTAAAAGAGACTCCACAACTCAAACAGCAAACCCTGAAATGAGTAGATTCCACGAAATAAAACATCATTTATTGACCTAAATCAAGCCCCCAACAACTTAAGGTTATTATAATCAACTGATTAAAATTGCAGTTGATAGGCTAATTATTATCATGCATTTAATCATACCTTGACTTTTTGGCTTGGTTTTCCTATTCTTCACACCGGGAAAAATAACAGCATCCTTTTCCAACAGAATCATATTTGTTTCTCATGAACGTGATATTCAAAGGAGAATATGAAACGATGGGAAGGTTTGTGATTTTATTCTAACTAATTTTGACACCCAGTTTTTTTTACCATGGAGGATAAATGTGCTGGAGCGGTGAAGCATCAACTGTATTGGCCACAATCGGGTTTATTGGGGCGGGACTAGAGTATAAAAAAGCGATTGCGAAAGACCCTACGACCTCTTTATCCGAAGTAGATACTGACGGCTACCTAAGCCGACACAGACTGAGGGCATTAACGCTTGGATATTTTACTCTCATGGAGTTGTTGCAGGCCGTAAATTATATCTATCTTGATGACCCCGGTCCAATGAACGCCATGGGGTCATTTCTAGGGTGGTTCCACATATCTTTTCAACCCATCCTCACAATTTGGTTTGTCGCCTCGTTTCTGCCTAAAAAAAGGTTGAAATATTGGTTCATAAAAGTAACCGTTATTTCTACCATCGCAAGTATTATGTTCCTCCTCAAAGGGATCATTAATCCCTCTTTGCCGGGTTGTTTTGCAATCCAATGCACCGTGGGAAATGGCGTGTTGGATACCCTAATGGGCAACGGTGCTATTGGATGCTCTTCGACGATGGAATTTAGATCCTATCCGGGGGATTGGCATATAGCATGGCAATGGGCCATGAATTCTTGTGGATATTTCGCCACTTCGGGTTACTTTTTTGTCGCCTTCATTCTCCCTATTTTCTTAGGAGGCTATCGGATTATGATTTACGCACTTGTCATGGGGCCCCTCTTAGCGTCCTTCCTCACTGGGAATCCCGATGAATGGGCCGCTATTTGGTGCTTACTTTCAATTGGGTTCCTCATCATTGTGAAGGTTCCGGTCATCGAAAGATTTATGACTGTCAAACATGAGAGTTGGAAGGATACTTTCATTTGGTTGAAACACCGCTTAAGGTCTGACTCCACCTAAAAACTTCTGGGGCATTAATGGCCGGGGCTACTCTTTAGTTCAAGTGTACCCCGTCAGCGCCATAAGGCTTCATTTGAATTCACTCTTACCATCTCAACTAATCTAGTTCTTGTTTACAAATTTCTCAAATAAAATTCCAATTCAGCAACATTTCTACGCTACCTTAACAAGACCTGATTATCAAACAGAGTCCCCATAAATCGTTCGGTTATACAGTGCAGCGATCAGCGTATTACTGTAGACAATACCAACCAAACGATTCTGATTATCTACAATGGGAACTTGTTTATGAAGTTGCTGTGCCATCAAGGGAATAAGCGATGCAATCGGTTCATCTGCTGAAATACTAGCAACTTTATCGGACATAATCTGACCTACCGCTTCCGGCTTTCCTGAGTGTAAAAAGCCCATTTTGTGGATAAAATTTTTGAACCGCTGCTGAAAACTAGCATAAGGGGTTAAATCAAACCCTTTTAAAAAATCATTCCGCGTCACTATACCAATAACTCGCCCCGTACGATCTAACACCGGTAGCGCTCTGAGTAATTGCGTGTGTAATAAACTCCACGCCGCTTCAATATCGGTCCCAAATTCAACCGTAGGGATCTCTGTCACCATGATATCCCGACACAACATAGGCCCTTGCTTGCGTTGAAAACACAATGCTTCCATTTTATTAAACAAAAGAGCGAGATCTTGGGAAGTTACATCTATAAAACCATCGTGTTGCGCTAAAGCCGTTTTTAAATCTTCATCCAAAACACCCACATGACTTAAAACGATAGACTCTTGGTCAAGGAATTGTTGTTGACTGCTTCTAACTTTTGAACCCGAAGGGTAATCTCGGTTCAAAACCCATCGATTAATGATTAATGCCAAAATCAATAAGATAACAATATTAAGCCCAACAGGTACTAAAACAAAATTAAAACCCAAATCGCCTAACTGCTGATCAGCCACGATGGGTGCCAATGCCGTCGCCGCCCCGGGCGGATGCAAACATCGCAACAATATCATCAGTAATGCAGAAAGACCGACTGCAAATGCTGCAGCATAAATTAAATCAGGAAATAGTAAACTAATGCCAACCCCTGTGAACGCTGAAATAACTTGTCCACCTAAACAAGCCCAAGGTTGAGCCACAGGACTATTAGGAATAGCAAAAATAATAACCGATGATGCACCTAAGGAAGCAACAAGAATTATTTTACCGGGTCCTGATAGTATTTCATTGCAACTATATGAGACTAAAAAGATCGCTATGAAACAGGCTACTGAAGAAACTAAAGCATCCCTAAATTGAGTCATCATTACCAGTTGCCTCATCGTATAAATTGCAAGATTTACCAAGCAACTTTAGTTCACTGATTCAATAAAAAAGCGTCGGAAAAAATATGACCACACGATGCACCATTTAAAAAGGCCCGTTTTTGTGAATCTTTAATCATCTCAGGATTGCCACAAACAAAAACCCGCCAGCCTTTAAGATCAGGGTATTGTGAAAAAGCCATGTCGTTTGCTCGGCCATTAAAAAAAACAGCTGACGCCTCTCTAGAGACACAACCTGAATAGTAAAAATTTTCGTATTTTTCAGATAACTGAGTTAATTTAGTATTTAAATACAAACCCTCAGAAATGTGACTGCCATGAAACAAATGAATGCGCCCTGAATGTCCGTGCTCAAACGCATCAGTTACAATACCCAACAAAGGTGCTAAACCGGTACCTGTGCCAATCAACAATAGGTTTTCATTAGCACCTTTAGTGTTATAAATACAGTTACCTTTGGGTTCTGATACCGGAATGACATCTCCATGTTCTAATTCATGAAATGCCCATTGGCTAAACTGACCATTTGTTAATAACCGAATATGAAACTCAACTGTGTTCGAGTGATTAGGGGTACTAGCAATAGAATAACTTCGAATTACCTGCTCGGATTTCTTTAAATTCACAAATTGCCCAGCGTGAAATTCAAAGGGCTTTTGAAATTCTAATGTTAATCTCAAAACATCCTGACTTAATAAAGATTTGCTAACAACCCGAGCATTAACAAAACTTTGTGATTCAACTGGATCGATGCAGACATCTTCTTCAGGTTGCCACTGACACGCTAAAAAGCAATTTTTAGAACGCTGGTCAGTTGTTAAATTGTTCTGCGTGTAATCAGGTGGTGTGATATTGCTACGTAACATACAAGCCTGACAAATACCCTGCTTGCAGCCATAACTAAGATCAACTTTCTGGCGCAACAATGCATCCAAAATAGTTTCACCCCTATGGCAACTGTATTCACGATCACGGTACTTTAAAATAGACATTTAATACAGAGACCGTCTAAGATTATCGTTGATAACCACAACCGGTCTCTGAATGATAATTAACAATAAATCAACCAAACTATTTCCCTAACACATCCCCTCGTGTGCTACCGGCTATCGCCATCACTTCATCAATTAATTCATCAGGAACATTTAGCTCCCCTAATGTCGCAGCAAGATGCCCTGCAACTGCATCGAAATGGCTATCATTTAAACCATCTTCAACTAAATGTGCATGCCCTTCACGTAAATCTTTACCTGAATAATTATTAGGCCCTCCAAATGCCATCGTTAAAAAGGCTTTAAGTTTTACCGATTGTTGCGCCATATCCGTCGATTCAAAAAAACGGTTAATGCTGTCATCCGCCACCACTTTTCGGTAAAAAATATCAACAGCAGCATCTACGGCTCCTTCTCCACCTAAACGTTCAAAAAGACTCATTCCAAACCTCCCTTAAATATTATAATTATTTAGTGTCAAAACCCGAACCAATCACATTCGTGAACACATTCTATCGGCATTAATAAATATAAACAATATATTTATGTCATAATAATTCTTTGAAATCCACCCTTAATCTACTAAGCATGAAACAAAACTATGCAACCCATAACGCCCAGACAAAACCAAATTCTTGAGCTACTGCTTAAAAACAGAAAAGGCTATAGCATCAATCAACTATCTAAAAAAATTGGTATTTCTAGAACGGCTGTACAACAACATTTTGCACCATTGGAAAGTGATAAATATGTACTTGACGATAAACCCTTGAAAACATTAGGTCGCCCTGCTCGTCATTTTACTATTTCTGAAAAGGGAATCAGACATTTCCCAAAGCAATACGCCTGGTTTTCTGAACTTCTTTTAACGGACTTCAAGAAAATACTTGGGGAAAACGCTTTTAGAAAACACCTAAATAAAATGGGTGTGATGACGGCCCAGCAATTAAATAATCCACTCGATGAACTTAATATAACGGATCGGCTTAAAAAATTAATTATCATTATGACTGATCTAGGCTATCAGGCTAACCTAATTAATAAATCCGAAAATAATCCGCATACTATGATCGAAGCCCATAATTGTGTCTACCATGATTTAGCACAATCACACCCTGAAATCTGTGAATTTGATATTGGCTTGATGTCTACCTTTCTGGAGCAAGAAGTCAAACTAACAGAATGTCTTGCAAAAGGAGGATGTGCTTGTCGATTTAAAATTCATACACCGTAAAAAAACACTGAAAAAACCATCGCTGCCAGCCATAAAAAGCGAACGCGAAGACCAGTAGTCTCCAGTAGGCGTAGCGCCAAAGGGGATCTGGAGTTACATCCGAAACGCCGTCAAGTCATTTGAGGTAGTGTTACGGAGTCTGCATCAAGCTTGCAATGATGTGACGCAGATACAAGTACTGACTGGGGCGCCGTAGGTATTAATTGCCAGCAAAAATAGTAACAAGCTTGGCTGTGTTGTCCACCCGCCATAGCGGGTAGACAACACGATTGGCTCCAGAGAAACAAAACCATCAAAGAGTTAATTGCATTGAAAAATGCTTGAGATCAGATTCCTCCAATTTGACTCTTTGTGGCTTGCTTCAACCATCTTTCGACTTCGGGGGTCAACTTACCACTACCTAACAGTCCTCTAGTACGCTGAAGCCGACTTTTTTCAGCTAACGGTAACGGTAAAACCCCTTGCCCTCCCATACCATTGTTTGCCGAGATCGTCGAATCATTGCTGTCGGCAAGAACCACTCTGCCTGCAATCTCAAGCTTGTCCATATCGATGATAATGAGATCGTTGGCAAACTTGCTGGCAACATACGCGTAGTAACCACCGCCTTTCTTCAATCCAAAATGAGCACCGTGGCAACCTGGCTCGCAAGGAAGACTCTTAACGACTTTATTCGAAGCCGTATCAACAATCGTAATGCTGGCGCTTAATGTATTGGCTGTAACAACGTATTTTCCATCCGGGCTAACCGGTGTTTGTATAGGCAACAGTCCATAGGCTTCCCCAGTTACTTTACCGGTAATTGGGTTATAATCTTCTGCCAAGTTAATATCAGTTATTTTGATTTTCTTATCCAGATCGATCACGCTCATTGAACTTAACAAAGCAGGTGGTGTACCTAACAGATTGGCAACGTAAGCGCGGGTTCCTTCTGGATTTCCCCAGACGGCAATGGGAATCACTCCGCCTGTAGGTATTTCCACTACTTCCTCGCTGTCCAGATTTACTACTGAAACACTGGACGCCAACGCATTCGGCGTTACCATCAGCTTCCCATTTTCGGTAATGTAGTGACCGTGCGGCGATGTATGCGGCCCTGTATTGATCGCACTCAATACAGAAGGTCTATCCCCACCAGAAAGTTTAACAACCGATTCTCCTGCATTGATCGCTACGTAAAGTGAATCATCGGTGGGTCGTGTGAGAACATGTGAAGGCGATTCACCAACATCGACCGTGCTCAATACTTGACCCGTCTCCCGGTCGAAAGTGGTTAGCCTTTTGTCAAACCATTCGGTCTGATAGATATTTTTATATTGACTATCCGTCCACATATTATGAGGGTGGTTCATGTTGATATCCACGCCTTTGACCTTTTTCTTAATTGACCAGGTGGTTGCGTCCACTTGAGTTGCCGAACCAGCCTTAGTCTTTCCGTCGATTATCTCAAATTGAGTATCCACCCATACTTCGCCTATTCCTGGGACTGCAGGATTGAACGCTTTATTGGGTGCAGAAAAACTAAGTGCTGATAAACTAATCGTGTTCCCAGCAAGATTTAGTGGAATATCCGGCAATGCCACATTCCAGGTGGGTTTGGAATAATCACGCCACAATGCGGGTGTGGTTGCTACAAAATAGGTTCGAAGCAGTTTCTTTGCAATATCACTCGTTGTTGGCACTTTGGCACCAGTGACCAATTGCATTTCAGAACCGATGTCCAAGCCTTCCGTCTTCGGATCATCAACCACTACGGCACCGAACACATACGGATGCACCTTACAAGTAAACACATATAAGCCAGGTTGATCAAAAGCGGTGGTTACGCTGACACTTGATGGTTTTTCCTGATCAACCGGAAAACCAGAAGCATTCGACGGCCACAACAGGCTTGTAATGGTATGTTCCGTTCGTGTCTCAGCCGTCATCTTCAGCATGACCGCTTGGCCCGGTTTAATCACTACCAGAGAATCGCCATCAATCGGATCTTTGAACCAATGACCCGGTTCGTCCGTTATTTCTAGGATTGCTGATGGCATAAGTCCTGGTTTGCTTAGGATGATATCCTCGGCTTTCGGTTTCGGACCTCCTTGTTGGCAACCAACCAAAAATGCTGCTAAACACAACAAAACACTCCTTGATCTTATTTTTATTTGCATGTCTATTAACCTCGTTTGTTAAAAAAACTACTCCAAAACTCGAAATTTCCCCATCATTCCGCTTTGCATATGCTGGAGAACATGACAGTGATAGTGCCATGCACCGGGTCCGACACCCTCACCCGCTTCAACCACGAAGGTCTTACGGGATATGGGACCTATATTAACGGTATCAACGACGCTACTGGTTCCGTGTTCGAGCCATCGATGACCGTGCAGATGGAAAGTATGAAAAGCGGTTCCTATACCAATGACATGAAACCGAATCAGTTCACCAAGGCGCGCGCCAATTGTTGGGTTGCTCCACAGGGGGATTTGCTGACCATCTAGGATATGATTGATCTCTGCCCCCCAAAATGTAGTCTCGTGCATCCAAAGTACGAACTCTCGCTTAACATCGTCTAGGTCCACGTCAACAATTTCACCATCGATCAATGCCGTAACTTCCATACTGCTCGGGTTGACAATGACCGCACCGTACAACCCTTTATCCTCAGCACCCAACATGGGGTTCCCGAACGTATGGTCGTGATAAGGCCAAGTTCCCGCGGTGCCAGACGCCGCTTCCCAGCGATAGGTATAAGGCTTGCCCGGAAAAGCGGCTGAATCGACTATTCCATTCATCGCTTTTACAGTTCCATCGTCTTTTATCTTGTAATGAACACCATGCACATGGAGGCTAACTGGCAGAGTAGAACCTTCGATGTCATGTTCTAGCGTGATTTCTGCAACATCGCCTTCGGTCATGATAATGGTTGGTCCAGGTACTGTTGGGCCTTGTGGATAACGATCGGTTACATCACGAATTCTCCCGTATTTAGACTTGATCTTGTGAGACGCCATCTGATAAGCCAACTGACCGGAAGGAAGATTCGATGCCTTCAAGGTGATCACATGCGTTTCTCCGCTCTTCATAGCCCAGACAGGGGAAGATTGAAGACAGTTGACCAAGCCAAACACCATCACAATGTACAACAACCAAAAACGTTTTTTTCGCACCTGTTTAGTCATAATTTAATTTCCCTATGCGTTGTTAATTTACGATATTTAACATCTCACACAAAACCTAATAGTTTCATAATACACCTCTAAAACACTTTTACAATATATATATGTTATATGTTATATGTTATTTTTTGATCATTTAGAGCTTTTGACATGTACCGGGGCCTTCTGCAAGATTAAGAAGACTTGCTTTGTGTTTAATGATTGGATTGTTAGTATGAGAGTTACCTTTTTTTGTTTTGATTAAAGATTCGACACCTTTATCAAAACTAGTGGCCCGCTTGAGTTCATGAACTTTTAGGCTATAGATACTGACCTTAAAGCATCACCAGCAACAGCCTCAATACAGAGGGGAAATATCCGCGAAACTGTTTCGTGCCTAGCGCAAGGCTGCTAAGAATTACTTTTTAGCACCTACCCTATTACGTCAGGTCAAAATACTCCTAGGTCTCAAGCAGATCAGTCTGCAGATAGAACTCTTCACCATCTAGGTGCGCATCGACGCCTTGACGGAACTCATCAAAGAAGTCTTTATCAAATAAAGACTGACTTAACGTTGTGCCGAAAACAAAACGCTCTCTTCTTACATTCAATGAATTCATCAACCGAAGCAGTAGGCTCACCTCCCAACCATTGGCTAGCAAAGTGCCTTGCTTTGCACTCTAGTTGGTACTGCTCTCTTTCAGGCTGAGTAATCTTCATTATGTTTCCTCCTTTTCAGGATATTTCAGGTATCTATAAAAAGAGATATCCACAGAAAATGTGGGTAACCCTGTGTCTATAAAGGTCCGTGCCTACGCCCCAATGCCTTTGTTAGATCGTACAAAAACTACCCACTGACTCACCCAAGGTGGTTCGTTTTATGAAATTACCTCTGTACTACTACGACACAATACTGGTACACTCTTAATGCCTATTTAGTACCAATATTATACTTAAAAGGTATCTATTAAGTACTGATTTAGTACCACTCATGAATTAGAACATTATGATTATATTGATCGGATCGCAAAAAGTAAGCAGTGATAAAAGCAGCACGGCAGTAAATATATCCGCATGGCTAGCAGATAATAATAAAGACGTTTGCCTGATTGATGCAGGTCGGCACAATACCGCATCTAATTGGGTGACAGACCGAGATGAGTCCGGTGATCGACCCAAAGTCCATTGCGTTCAGAAATACGACAATACCCGCGAAACACTTAAAGATCTCAATGGCAGATACGAGTACGTCATTGTCGAACAAGATTTAAACCCCGATTTGAAAGTACATGCGCTAGTCACAATGGCACCATCCAATCCTGTTGTGAATGAAACTCAAGAAGCCAAAGAATACCTATCGTATTACCCCAACATTACCCTATTGAAAACTATCATTCGTGATCGGAAAGTTTATCGAAACGGAATGTGTGCCGGGCGGGGTTTCACTGAAATGACTAAATATAACGCTAAAAATGAATTTCAAATGTTAGTAAATAAGGTACTTAAATGACAATAAAAAGAAGAGTGCCAAAAAATGAGGAAGCTATTGAGCATTTCGGCAATGAGGCAGATGGCTCAACGCCACCGCTTGACCCCAGTGCAAAAAGAGATTTCAAATCAATCAGAGTTCCATTCAATGAGTATGAGTACAACCAATTAGTAAAGGGTGCGAAATTAAGTGGTCGATCCAAACTGAATTTCATGCGATTTGCTATGTTGAAACTAACGGCTGAGCTTAAGAGCGAGGGTCTTACTTATGACGATTAAATATGACACCGTAAAAACTGCACACGTTGAAAACAGACTCCCAACGGAAACAAAGAATTGGATATTGTCGCCTGACCGATTAGCCCGAAACAAATCAATTATCACCATCAATTCGGTCATGCTGCAACACAATCCAAACCACCGTTTTTCAGATCGAGAATTGCGACTCCTATGCAAAGCAAAAACTGAGTTGGAGCATCATTTCAAAGTAGAAATTGGGGTTGATTTATAGGGTATTCCGACACAAAACACAACGTTATACTGATACGTTTTTAGCACCACTTATTAACAAACAGCTTTACGCAATTCCGCTATTGATTCTTTAATGGATTTCTTCTGCTTGCTTGAATACTACAGGACTTGTTTCTTTGCTCCCTCAAGAGACTCACAGGCTCGAGCTAAGGCTAATTCGTCGCTTTCAAGAGAACTTCCAATCAAACTGTAATGTGAGTGGTTTGGCGTTTACCGCAATAGTTATAAATACTGGCGTATGGCGTAGCCGTCGTCGAGTCATCGACCCTGATAAGGTAAAACTACGCGCACTTGTCAATGAAAAACATAAGTTAAGCATTGGACCGGTCGCCAGCCGTGGCCTGCTATGTAACTTCGGTGAAGTTACATCACGTTAAACAAAGTTACAAAACCTATCATTTAGTAAAACTATATCAACTTCACGCTAGGTATGTACAAAAAGATCGGTATTTGGGTTTTTTAGGGACTATTTAAAAGAAAAGTGTCATGATAAGTTTTAGTCGCTACAGGCTTATGTGTCGTTGTAGCCATACTACACCCTGTCAGTAACAATAAAGCGTACCCCAATAAAGTAATTCTCTCATTTCTTCCTCAACACTGCTAAATTATTCATACATA
>ENA-OREN01005459-OREN01005459.1-marine-metagenome-genome-assembly--contig:-NODE-5459-length-10544-cov-7.612592_pt1 | contig 10544 bp, 19 predicted proteins | sample MGYA00248624_ERZ508555 | MGnify/ENA primary metagenome ERZ508555 (study PRJEB26222, sample SAMN06267773) | marine metagenome | isolation source: Saanich Inlet, British Columbia, Canada | place...
ACTTTTTCATTGGATATTTCTGTTTGTATTCTTCCCATGAAGTAAAACCCGCTTTGGTTGCTCGCATTTTCTTTATTGCATCTTCATCTATTACATGATTAAACGTTTTTTTATATCTGTATGTGGAACACGAATTGCAAATTCTACCATTTCGTTCTGCATCATCACTATGCCACTTTGACGAATAATACAACACTTTATTACAGTCTGGACAATCTCTAAACCAATCTCCACTCGTAGTTTTACCTTTTGTCTTTTTTGGATAATTTGGACGTTTTCTACCAGTCCAATATTCACTTAATTTTACCTTTTGACATTCTACACACATAGAGTCATTAGCCTTTGCGTTATACCAACATCGTTTATTACTATAACTCACTTCACCATTACATATTGGACATTCTCTATACCACATTTTGTCATTACTCCCTTTCGTATAATAATAAGTATCAAGAAAATATGTTTCCAATCAAGTTATTTTTGGGCATAAAAAAAGGGGACAGAAATGTATCTGCCCCCTCTCTATATGATCGGTTTATCCTAAACTAACTTAAATTAAATCCAAAGATTTAACTTTAATATTAGCATAAAATTCCGGACGTATCATTTTCTTAGCGTAACGCGTCATCACACCTTTACGGGGAGTAAAATCACTTGGATCATAAACCAACGGAGTTGTAATTAACGGAACGTAAGGGCTATATACAGCACCAGTTTCTAAGAAGTTTGAACCACGGAATCCAACAAGGATGTTGTTTTCAGTCATGTACGGGTTTTTATAAACCGTAAAACGACCAGCAACTTGTCCTACTTTGGAAACACCCATAGCAAATTGAGTAGCACTCGCATCGCCATCACCAGGAGCACTATTGTACCCAGGTAATGATTCAAGGATAGTAGCAACTTTCGGTGAACAAACAACGAAATTAGCACCACCACGTAGTGTCAAACGATGAATTTCATTTGATACTTTTTGAATCTTAGCAACAAGAGTCTGATACCATTCAAAACGAGTTCCGTAGAATACATTAGTATCAAATGAACTAGTACCGGAATCATAATCCTCACCTGCTTTAGCAGACCAGTAATCAGTTGTTTGGGCATCACTAACCAACATATCAAGGATTTCCAAATCGATTTCCATCGCAATGTAATCACTCAACATACTTGTTAATTCAGCTTCAGCATCAACACTATGATAAGCATTAAGATCTTGAGCAAGCTCAGGAGACCATACGGCTTTCAATTTACGTGTCTTAGCAACAATCGGTAAAGACCGAAGTTCTAAATTGACTTCAGGAATACCTAATGTATCAGTAGTCGCATCACCAGTTCTATCTTCAAAGTCACCTCTGTTAGTAGCATTAGGTTCTTGTGAGTAATCTACTGTCCATGAACCAGATGCTGTATTTGCATCAGATGCAGATACAATTAACTGTACATTAGTACCAACAATTTTTGTAAATTGTTGTAATACATACGAGTCTGAAGTAGCATCAGTAAAGTTCCAAGACCTAACTGATTTCTTATCAGGACGTACTAATGTAGCCAAAGGTATAGAGACTTTATAGAATTCATCACCCGAACCCAAGGATGATGATATTTCTGAATTAAAGTCAATATCTGAAAAGGATGCTGCCACACCGACTCCAGAAGCTAGTCCAGCTGAAGATGTTTGATTTGATGAATAGCCATAACGACCAGCTCCATAAAATCCACTATCTTCACCGTAAGGACCAGTTGATCCAGATGGTGTGTTAGGACCAGTGTTACCACCTAGGGATTGCCCGGATGTCATTTTACCAGCACTTGTACCATACTTGAAATCAAGATAAAATACAAGACCGGAAGGTAAGTTCATTGGTTGAACAGAAACTAATTCCTGTGCAACAATGTTACCAAATACTCTTCGTACCAAAGGTAGAGCAACTCCTGACCATTCTTCATCACCTACACCAGCACCAGCTGATGGGGATGTAGCAGAATTCTCAGATATTAATTGACGAGCCTGGTTTTCAAGCAATACAGCCATACCAGATTTTTGCCAATCGTTATCCATGCCTTCTAAAAGGCCAGATTTACTCCATTTTGTTACGAGTTTTTGTGATTCTTCTTTCTGCTTCCTCATAGGGGAAGGGTCGAGAAGTGTGTTTATATCACTCATTTTCGTTCTCCAAAATTAATTGTGATTAATCATTTAAGATGCCAGCAAGTTTCTTGAAACGGTCTGCGACTTGATTCTCTTCCGAGATAATCTTTGTCTTTGGTGCAGTTGTTCCAGCTTTTTTACTAGCAAATTCCTTAATTTCATTCTTTTTAACTGAACCGGTGTCACTATAAGATTCTGCCAAAGTAGAATAAACCAATTTGATTTCACGAGTTGTTTGAGCTCTATCAAAGGTCTCAACAATCTTCATCTTTTGGTTATTACTTAGGGCAAATTCTTTAAACAAACGATTTGTGTATAAAAGTTTTGCGTTAAGGATGTTAACTTCATGAAGCTTATCACGTAAATACGTAACGGCTTCCTTATATTCATTAAGCTCTGTTTGCATAGCATTAACAGATTCATGAACTTCAGTATCTTCTTCAGATTCAGGTGTAGATTGTTCATCAACTTCTTTTTCATCTTCATCTTCATCTTCTTCTTCCGTAATATTAACTGTCTCTTCAACTGCTTCTTCTTCTAAATCTTCATCAGATTCATCGGATTCGGCAATTTCTAGTTCAAGTTCTTTAATTACAGCTTCAAGATCAAGTTCTTCGGAGTCATCGGCTTCTGCGTCATATTCCATTTCTTCTTCATCTTCTTCAGATACTACTGGGGCATACTTCACGCCATCGATTTCAATGATTCCTTCTTCTTCCATTTCTGGTTCCATTTCTGGTTCAGATTCTTCATCGTCATCAGCAAAAGGATTAGGATCTTCATCACCTTCTTCTTCATAGCGAGCCATATCTTCAGCTTCTTCCTCATCCTCATCTTTATCAGCAAAAGGATTATCATCTTCTTCAATATCATCTTCAGCAAGTTTTGCTGATAACATTGATTTCAAATGCGGAGTAAAAGCTTCTTCTAAAGCCATCTTAGCGTTTTGTAGTGCCGTTTCACGAACTGCTTTTGCATCTGCAATAGCTTCTTTTAGTAAATCAGACATAATTGTCTCCATATATGTGTTATATTGGAATAAAGTTATTCTAAAACTTTAATAGGAATTTCTATTTTAGACACCATATAGACATGGTGTATTGAGGTTATATATAAGTATAAGTAAAAACTAAAAACTAATCTTTTTGTGAGATTTTTATATTCAATGCTCTTAGTTTACCAAGTCGTCTTTTTTTCGCAGATTTCTTTTCATAACTTTCTCGCTCTCGTAATTCTAATAATAAGTTAGAATTCTTTACTCTTTTTTTAAATTCTCGAAGAGCTCGTTCAATATTATTATCCTTTACCATTACGTGCATTAATGTATTGTTTTGTTTCTGTAAATCTTTTTTATCTTTGTTATTCATTTTCATCTTCTTCTATTAATTGTGCTTCTGAAAGGCATCCACGAGATACTGCAGTATGGGCATCTTCTATTAAAACTATTTCTGAAATTGGTATTGGAAATTCATCTTGGTCAAATTGCTCATTAAAGACATCTAAAAATCCCTTTACTAATGATGTACCACCACCTATTACGATAGGTACTGGTTCTGGAAAGTTAGGTACATTTTCAACACCTTCAAACTGAACCTTTAAGTTAGTTAAAAGATAATTAATCAAAGCACCATAATAAGAACGAATTGCAATCAATACGTTTGCCTCATCGGTATCTTCTTCATAAATATTTTGATAAGTCGCACTACTTAAATCTAATGTAGTGGATGTTTCTTTTATATTAGTCACTTTAGCCTGTGGAACACCCGTATCCATAGATACATTTTCATCTACCCAATCTCCACCACGACTTACACTAAATGATAAAGCAGTCATCCCTTGATACATAACTGCTATGTTACACATACCAGCACCCATCGAGATAGCTACTCCTGTTAGTTGTGTATCAACTAATCCCTCGTATCCAATAGCAACTGCTTCTTCAATTACCTTTACGGTATATCCATATTGTTCAATAATTGTTTTCAGTACATCTTCATGGTAACTTGTTTCTCGTTTAACATCAATGGGTTTTGATGGAATACAATAAACACACGTTTCCTTACCTTTAGCCTCACCCAAGAGTTCACCGATAATAGCATTTAGTACCGGTAAACTATCTTTTTCAGTTGGATTTAACAAACCACTTTTCATTGGTCGCCTTAATTCTGCTGTACTGAATATTTGAGCATAATTAAAGGCGTGTTGACCAACGATATGTACTTTATTGGCCTTTTCGACAAAGGGAATTCCTTGTCGTTTTAGCATTCTCTTGACTTGGTTCACCTCCCCATCGACAGTTAAGAATGCATTTCTTTGTTTTTTAATTGTATCTTCTGTGGCAGCAATATAAAATGATGTTCCGCAGTCAAGTCCTTTTGCCATCTTTATTCTCCCCATCAATCATCACTACTTCTTTTATACCAGTAGTTAAATATGAATTTATTTTCTTGATTGGATATCCAGCAGTATCTAATTTTGTATTCCCATCTTTGTCATAAAGATACTTGGTTGATTTTTTAGCCATATTATAAACCTCTTAGTTTTTTTAATTTATTCTTTTGGGTTTTTACTTTACCCTGGATAACTTCATCTAATTTAACCGTTGATGATGTTGGTTTTTGTGTATTGATTTGTTTTTTCACTTCTATATCAACGTGACTTATTTGTATTTTTTTTCTAGGTAAGTCAACTTCAACAGATGCCGGTGTTGATAGTATTTTATTTTTTTGTTTTTGTACCTTGTCATAAAACTTATTTAATAATATATAGGTTATTATTCCTATCTGCCATAATAATAAAGAACAGAATAGTAATTCGTTAACCATCTCCCTTGACGGCTTTAGAAATCGCATCTCTACGTTTCTTTAAATATGCATCACTATCATCTGTATCACCATCGTTATCAACATCATCATCTTCATCACCGACTGGATCTAAAGCCTCATCAATATCATAGTAACGATTCAATATATTTCCCATATCTTCGTAAAGAGCAGAAAGTCGTTGATTAGTGGCATTTGCCTCGACAGCAGTTTTTCTAAACTGTCCTGTCAAACCTTTAAGTTCTTTCATGTTTCTCTTTACACTCACGGCATCAAACCAATCATTCGTTTCACTTAATACGTGATTTTGAGCAGCTTCAGCCATTTGAGCTAATTGTTTAGCCGCTTCCATAATGTTATTATTGACTTGGATTTGTTTTCCAACTCTAGCATATGACTTTACGGCTTCAATTACTTCATATTTATTTACTACAGGTTTTTCATCAGCCATTATTCCTATGTCTTCGATGATTCCCATTAATTTTATATTTCTCATAATACTACCTTATTTTTAAACAATTTATTATATTGTTCTTTAAGTGGATGATTTGATTCATTTCGTGTTAATTTCTTACTGATTCTTTCTTTTACGAATTTATCGGCTAAATGTTTTTCTCTACCGTATTTAGCATTTTCCCATTTCTTTTGCAATGATGTCGGTAAGTCAGTTTCACTTAACCCGCTATTTACAAATGAAGTAATTCTTCGTGCATCAACTCCTGGTATCTTACGGTATCTGAATTCTTCTAATCCTTTTAACCAAGACTTGACTTCTTTGACAGTTACTCTTTTATCGACACCCTCATCAACTCTTTTATATTCTTTTCCGTTATATTTAATGTAATCTTTCATATTAATAAATATGTTCTATTTAATTTTACCTAATGATTTCTGTGCTATCTGTAATAGTTTCATAGCTTCCTTTGGTTTATCATAAACACCCTCGCCTTCAGCATCGTTATGTTCTCCAATCATCCACTCAATTTCTTCTTGTGCATTTCTTAAATGATTTGAAAATGGACTTGCTACTTTTTCATTTACGGATTCATCTATGTTTGGATTCTCTTGTTGTCCTCTACTCCAACTCTGCATTAATTTATCGAGCTGAATAAGATGTTTTGAATATGATTTATCTATAATCTTTCCGTCTGTTTTTTCACCAGTTGACCGATTTACCATTTTAATTACATCTCTAACTTCTTTTGCAAAGTTTAAATATGCTTTGTCAAATTTATTGATTATATTACTAGCTTCGCGTTTTTGACCTTCCTCTACCTGAATACCATTCTTTTCTTGATACTCCTTTGCAACATCAGCTAATGTCGGTAACGGATCACCAAATTGTCTATTTTCAAATCCTGGAGCACTTTCTTTTAATATATCTTTTAATTTAATCATCACTACTTCCCACTATGTTTGATTTCGGTTTCTAAAAATCCCTTTAATACTGTTCTTTTATACATTGCATTATAAGCAGCTTCTACATCACCTTTCTTTACATACTTGGATACTTCAGCAATATATCTTTGAATACTTCCTTGCATTTGTTTTCGTGTCATTACACCAAATCCAGGTATTTGGACATTAGCATCCAAAGGTGTTTCTCTACCTCGTTTTGGTTTAGCAATCTTTGCCTCTCTGACGTATTTAACTAAGTTTTTTAAACTAATCATTATTTCTTATCCTTTAATTTAAGCATCTCTAATACTTCCTAATTATTTTCTTCTTCTGTAAAAGATTTAGTAACCACCAGAAAGTTTTACCTTTCCATTTACCAATAGTGCCATCTACATAAACAAGGTCTGTACCATCCATGTAAACATCCCCAACATCAAATGAATAACTTCCAAGAGCGTCAAGTAAATCCTTTAGATTATAAGTTTTAGTTCCACTGCCACTAGCTGAAAAATCTCTCATATCAAATGTTTGTTGTGACATTGAACCATATTTAAGTTTATGTTCGTTACCCCTAGCTTTTAGTCCTGTAACTAATTGCTTATGATAATTTGTATAATCACCAGGTAATGCCTTTTTAGCTTCTGTAAGTAAATCTTTTAACTTAATCATTAAAATGCTCCACTTATAGCATCATAATCACTATACATTCTTTTTGCACCAGTGAATAACATCTTATCTAATTTTTCTCTAGCTTTCATTAACTCATTCATTTGATTGAATGTATCGTGTAATACCATTAATGCTTCATATGCTTTTACAAGATTAGTTAACTTCATTTGTTTAGCAAGCTCAAGTCTAGCTTCATTGTGATTATTAATATCGGTTAATCTCTCAATTTTATTAATAAGAGCTCCACCAAGTTCTTTCTTTTCTATCAGTATGTCTTTTAGCTTAATCATTATATCTCCACGACTTTATATCGTCTATTAGTTGAGTCAGCCGAATCTAATGCATTCATTTTTGTATTAGCAGCACTTTGGGTAGAATATTCCCAAACAGTACCACCTGAAGTCAATTTACCAGTCCAAGCTTTTCCACCAATTGAACTAATACCCGTACCTCTTGTGCCACTAACTGATGTTTCATTCCAAACCCAATCTGGAATATTATCAGGTCTTACAAGTACTTCCATTAATACTCGGTATGGCATTATTTACTCACCTGTTTAACTTTTTCAATTGAACGACCAGCAAAATAAGCCGCATATACGGTCATTAATAAAGTTTGATATACTGGTACATAAGCAGCACCGATTGTAAAATCCTCCCCGGCAATTGTCAAATTACCATCAAATATACTTAAAATTGTAAATATTACGGTTAAGAATACCAAAGTCAATGGTCTAATATTCTTACTCAAGACACTTCCGTGTTTCATATCAGATTCCCAACGAGCAGACACTTGAGCTTGAGCAGCTTGTTCGGCTTGAGCTAATATTTGTGTAATTTTTTGTCTTGCTTCTTCTTTTTCTTCGCCTGAAGTATGTAGGTTATCTATAATATTCCCTACATCTTTTATCGTATCACCACCTAATAGTGAACCGGCAGCGCTAGTAAGTGTACTTAATAAACCCATAACCTACTCCTTTGGTTTCTTAGAATGTCTGAACCAAAAATCTATTGTCTTGCCAAATGAAGCAATAAAACTACCCAAGATAATATTTAATAAATCTCTATGTGTTGGATCTAATTCTAATGTCGGATGAAACAATAAAGTCAATATCCAATACAATAACCCAAACATAGCAACCGTAATGGTGAATTGCATCCAATCTGGCAACCCATCCCCACCATGTGCTACATCAGGTCCTGTTGGTAATATACTTTTAATTTTTTCTACTGGCATGACTTATTCCCTATTTTCTATATTGACTAATTAATTTTTTCACTTTAAATCTCCAATTATTTTTACCCATTGCTCATATCTTAAATCTATTGAATTTGATCTTATAGTACCATAAGTTACATCGTCCCAATCTCTAACAGCACTTGCACCAATAGACTTGGCTACCTTTACTCTAAAATCATTTGGGATTATGTCTTTTCCAAATTTTGCTACTCTAACTTCAATCCAAGGATTATGATTAGCTTGTTTTATAACTCTAACCTTCAATGGTACTTTAAGAAGTTTTTGCATATATGGTTTTAATTTTCTTGCATAGGCTGGATATTGTGCCCATTCTTCTTTTGAAATTTTTTCATTTACGGATTCCATTGTTCCATGTTTATCAATATATTTTTTTAAGTCTTTCATATTTGCAAAAGTTTTTTGTAATGCAGGTACGATAAGTGGATGGCCATCTTTACGATTTTGTCTTTTCCAATCATATCCTTTATATTTTGCTTCATTTACGGATTCGGTTAGATTACTCTTGGATATCTTTGAAACAGAACTCATAATCTTAGCCGAGTGTTCTATGAATGCAGTTTCAAATTTATATAATTGTTTTTCTAACCTCAAATATTCATTATTTGGGGATTCTGTTTTTATAGTATTTAATTGTTTTTTGAGTTTACCCCATCTCTCTAAGAAACTACTACGAGATTTCTGAAAATTATTAAAAGCTTTGGATGTTTTTACACCCTCTTTTATAGCCAGAACACGAACTGCTTCATTTATAGATTCACCCAATCCCTTTTTAGCCATTTGTTTTATTAATTTTTTAAATTCTGCTGGTTTTTTCTTTCCCATTTTAATAACACCAGCTATACCTTGTGGATTCATCCAAATAAGTTTAGAAATTACTTTTAATTCGTTTTCATTAGCCCATTTGAAATCCTGTTCATAGTCCAATGAACTTTCATTCAACTTCTGAATTTCTTCTCTAATCATTTCTCGTAATTGTAATTTAGTTATTTTCATAATAATTACTCCTCCGTACTGTTTTAATAATTTTTTTTACTTGTTTACTAACCTCTGAACCTTTTAGTTCACCCTTATTAAACGCGTGAACTATCCCCATAAATTTTTGTTGGGCTTTTGATTTGGAAGGCATTAGCCGCCAATTGGATTTGGATTAGAACCTGCAGTTCCATCTCCAAATGTTGTATTAGCTTTACCAGTATCTGGTATTGCAAATGTATCCAATCCCTTTTTACCAGTCTGTGGTGTTACCGCATCTGCACCATCTGCTAATTCCGTATGAGTTGGTGGTGTTATTTTACCATTATTTGGTATTGGCATTTCTTCTAATCCAGGCATCTTACTCTCCTCTTATAATCTTATTAATGATATCTTCTGCTTTACAATAAGTACCACAAGTTCTACCTTGTGTTAGTGGTTGTGATACACCCTCATTGACTGGATGTAAAAACGCACCATGTGTTGATGGGTTTGATACGAAATCAAATGCAATCAATTCAAAGTCTTGTCCAACTTTCATTACTGGTGATTTACCATCTGCTTCTTGTACCGTCTCAACTGACCCCATTCCACGAGAACTGATACCTAACTTAATACCATTCTTAAATAATTCTCTTAAAATATTTCCACTCGGTGTAGTTAAAATTTCTACTGTCCCCAATAAACTATCACCCTCAAAATGCATTTCAGTAATATTGTGTGATACATTCTGTAAATTCACTACTGATGAATCTGGATGGTCTAACTCACCCAATGCTCTTTTCTGTTTAATAAATCCATCATTATAATTCTGTGCTTCTCTTGTTAGAATCTCCATTGGATATACTCTCCCATTTTGATTCTTTGCATCTGCTCTCTGTAAAACACCTTTAACTACCAACTTACCATCATTCTCCTTAATGGATTCATTAATTTGGGTTGTTGATATCTCAAATGGTATATAATCTACAATTAAACTTCTCATCTTATTTCATCCTTTTAATCATGTCTATCGAATCTCTCATAAACTTGGTTACCCCACTTTTATATGACCTCTTTATTTCTTTAGCCAATTTTTTATTTTCATCACGTGGGTCTTGTAGAAATGCTTGTTCTAATTCATACATTTGCTTTCTAAATTTTGTTTCCGTTTTAGCAATCTTTGCTAATACATTTCTTGCAAACCTTACATCATCTGGGCCTTCTGTTATAGATTCGTTTTCCATATCTTTGAACGCCTGTTCTTTAGCTTTTCGTTCCATTTCTTTTTCATC
>ENA-OREN01005461-OREN01005461.1-marine-metagenome-genome-assembly--contig:-NODE-5461-length-10541-cov-14.045680_pt1 | contig 10541 bp, 9 predicted proteins | sample MGYA00248624_ERZ508555 | MGnify/ENA primary metagenome ERZ508555 (study PRJEB26222, sample SAMN06267773) | marine metagenome | isolation source: Saanich Inlet, British Columbia, Canada | place...
ACAGGGTAACCTGTAATATTTGAGACTAACTTAGAGGTTGTCACAATCTGCTCAGTATTAATTTTAGTTTCGAGGTTAAAGATATCTTTTCTTGTTTTGACAGACATCACTATTTCCTCAAGACTTGCATTTCCCGCTCTCTCTCCTAGTCCATTAATAGTGCATTCCACTTGTCTTGCACCATTTTGTACGGCAGATAGAGAATTTGCGACCGCCATGCCTAGATCATTATGACAATGTGTAGACCATATAACATCTTGTGAATTTGGTACTTTTGAAATTAATTCATTCATAAGGTTTCCCCAGCTCTTAGGTATTGAATAACCTACTGTGTCTGGCACATTGATTGTTTTAGCGCCTGCCTGAATAACCGCATCGAATATTTCGATCAAAAAATTTACATCTGACCTCACTGCATCTTCAGCTGAAAATTCAACGTCATCTGTATACTCCAAAGCCCATTTAACAGCCTCAACCCCCCTCTTTAAAACCTGGTCAGGGCTCATTCTTAGTTTATTTTCCATATGAATCTTGCTTGTTGCGATAAAGGTGTGGATTCTTTTGTGCTTAGCTTGCTGGATAGCTTGGCCTGCTTTTTTAATGTCACTTTCAAGCGCCCTTGCTAATGAGCAGACAGTTGATTTATCAATGATTTTTGAGATGGCATTAATAGAGCTAAAATCACCGGGACTAGCTGCAGCAAATCCAGCTTCTATGACATTTACACCTAATTTTTCAAGTTGCTTTGCAATCCTCAACTTTTCTTCCTGAGTCATTGAGGCTCCAGGGCTTTGTTCACCGTCACGAAGCGTTGTATCAAAAATGATTAATTCATTCATATTCATTATTTAAAAATTAATATAATTTGAAAGTTTCTTAGACTGCAAATAGCTATAAGGGCCAGATAATGCATATAGAAGAGCAATTAAAAAAACTATTTCAGCTGGGTTGTGAGATATCACACCAAAGATGATCACAATAATCAAAATAGCGATAAATGGCTGACTTTTTCTAAAATTAAGATTTTTACCGCTGTAATATTTTAAGTCAGACGCCATAGCTAATGCAGAAAAGAAAGTTAAAACTGCAGCAAACCATTGCATCTGGAAGAAGCCCAAAAAGATATCATCCCCGTTAATCCCATTATCAAAGGATATCCAAATAAAACTCGCAAGTAATGTTGCTGCTGCTGGGGATGGCAAACCAGAAAAATATTTCTTATTTTCAATGTCTAATTTTACATTAAAGCGGGCTAACCTGAATGCGGCACAGGCACAATATATAAAGGCGATAATCCAACCAAACTTTCCTAAAGGATTTAATGCCCATACATATATCACCAATGCTGGCGCGGCACCAAAAGACACCATATCTGACAGACTATCGTATTCAGCACCAAAATCACTTTCAGTATTGGTTAACCTTGCAACTCTTCCATCAAGCCCATCCAAAATAAGCGCAATAAAAATTGCAATAGCCGAATGATCAAATGCCCCATTCATTGCCTGCACTATGGCATAAAAACCTGCGAATAAGGATGCCGTAGTAAAAATATTTGGAAGTAGATAAAACCCTTTTTTTCCCAACATATCTTTTTTGTTATTTTTTATTTTAATTTTCATTTATTACCAGATTTTATCCTACAATCAACGAATAATCATCGTTTAAGACTTATTAATATTTTATACTACAAGATTCTATATTTAAGTACTCCAAATGGCTTATGAAATTTGAATTACAAAATCAAGATGGTCATGCTCGGGCAGGTCTTTTAAAAACTCAACATGGAGAAATCTCCACCCCCGTTTTTATGCCCGTTGGGACTTATGGTGCTGTTAAGTCTATTGCTCCAAAAGAATTAGAGGAAACGAATTTTGAAATTATTTTAGGGAACACCTTTCATCTTTGGTTACGTCCAGGCCTTGATGTTATAAAAAAACATAAGGGACTTCATGATTTTATCAACTGGAACAGACCAATATTAACTGACTCAGGTGGGTTTCAGGTATGGAGCCTTGGAAAAATGAGAAAAATTTCAGAGGCAGGGGTAACTTTTAGATCACCGATAAATGGGGATGAAAAATTTATGGGTCCAGAAGAGTCTATGAAAATTCAAAGAGTTCTCAATTCAGATATTGCGATGATTTTTGATGAATGCACACCCTATCCAGCCACTTATGATGAAGCAAAAAAATCCATGCTACTAAGCAATGATTGGGCTTACAGAAGTAAAGACTCGTTTGAGGGAAGCAAAAATGCATTATTTGGAATTATTCAGGGAGGTATGTTTGAAGACCTCAGAGAAGACTCTTTAAAAGAGCTGACTTCAATTGGTTTTGATGGTTATGCTATCGGAGGGCTGTCGGTTGGTGAACCCAAAGACGAGATGACTAAAATAACTAGCTTCATTGGTCCTAAAATGCCCAAAGAAAAGCCTCGATATCTGATGGGGGTTGGGACACCTGAAGATATATTAAACGCAATAGAAAACGGGATAGATATGTTTGATTGTGTGATGCCCACTAGAAATGCAAGAAATGGCATGCTTTTTACGAGTCATGGCGATGTAAAACTAAAGAATTCTAAATATAAAGATGACCTCAGCCCCATTGATTTAAATTGCCAATGTTATACCTGCCAAAATTTTACAAAATCTTATCTTCATCATCTTTATAAAATAGGTGAAATGCTAGTATCGCGACTCAATACTATTCATAATTTACATTTTTATAAAAATATGATGAATGAAGCCCATCAGGCTATTAAAAATCAAGAATTTAAGTCATTTAAATCCGCATTTATAAAAAAGAGGAAGGTTGATGAATAGAGCTCCTTCTTATGATAAAATCATGTTTTTTTAAGGAAATTACAACGTGAACGAAGCACTGTCAGGGTTTTTACCATTCATTATTATTTTTGTACTTTTTTACTTTATGCTTATAAGGCCTCAAATGGCTCAAGCAAAAAAAGTTAAGGCGATGTTGGCTGCATTAAAAGTTGGAGACGAAGTTTCTACAAGTGGTGGCATCTTAGGAAAAATAACTAAATTAAATGATCAATTTGCAATTTTAGAAGTGAATGCCAATTCACAAATTAAAATTCAAAAACAAACGGTTCAAGCCGTCCTTCCCAAGGGAACAATTAAATCAATATAAATTGTTTAAGTTTATTTAAATGAATCAGTACTCTAGTTGGAAATATATATTAATCCTTTTAACTATTGGGTTAAGCCTGCTGTATGTCACACCAAATTTTTATGGGGAGTCCTTTGCTGTCCAAGTGATGCCCGTGAAAGCAGGTGAGACAATTGATAGATCCACGCTTAAATTAGTCGAATCATCTCTTGATAAAGCAAAAATCCAAAATATTGGAATTGCTTTTGAAGATACCGATATAAAAATTAAGTTCAAAGAAGCAAATGATCAATTAAATGCCAAGCAAGTTATTGAAAAAAGTTTAGGCAATAAATTTGTTGTAGCGCTTAATCTTATATCAAACTCACCTGATTGGTTATCCAATCTGGGTGCACTACCTATGTATCTTGGCCTAGACCTTAGAGGTGGAGTTCATTTTCTAATGCAACTTGATTTATCAAAACTTTCGGAAAAAAAGAATGACGGTTTTTTAGTAAATGTTAGAAAAGAATTGCAAAAAGAAAATATCAAATACTATGATTCAAAAGTCGTTAATAATTATGTTCAATTAAAATTCAAATCAGAAGACGAATTAAATCAAGCAAAAAATATTATTAGGGCTCAAGGCTCAGGTCGTTCAATTTTTGGAGGCAACTCCCCTGCAAAAGAAACAGAAGCATTTAATTTTTCACAAATTAAAAATAATAATGAATTCATCTTGAAAATAAAAAATAATCAATATACCGATGAAGAGAATGTTAACTTTGCTCTAAAACAAAACCTTGAAACCTTACATAACAGAGTCAATGAGTTGGGTGTTGCTGAACCAATAATCCAACAACAAGGTAAAGATCGAATTGTTGTTCAACTACCAGGCGTTCAAGATACCGCAAAAGCGAAGGAAATTATTGGGAGAACCGCCATTTTAGAAATGAGGATGGTGGATGAAGAAAGATCTGATCCAGCTACCATAGAGAAAGCGGAGAATGGACAGCTACCTCCTGGCACTGAACTCTATTATGATCGCTCTGGGAATCCTCTCTTAGTAAAAAAAGAGGTGATTTTAACTGGGGAGAGGTTAGAGGATGCTTCACCTGGCGTGGATCAAATGACAGGCCAATCTGTTGTATATCTTGATTTAGATTCTGTAGGTACTAATATTTTTAAAGAAGTAACCCGAAAAAATATAGGTAAAAGAATTGCTTTGTTGCTTATTGAAAAAAATTATACTGAAGTAATTACAGCACCCAAAATTAAGAGTGAGATTGGTGGAGGGAATGTCATGATTACTGGAATGGAAAATGCCCAAGAATCTACTGACATCTCATTACTTTTAAGAGCAGGGTCCCTTTCTGTCCCAATGGAAATAGTAGAAGAAAGAACGGTTGGGCCAAGCATGGGTAAAGAGAATATTGCGCGCGGTGTCAATTCGACGATGTGGGGCTTTGCAGCTATCGTTGTTTTAATGGTCGCCTACTACATGTTCTTTGGTGTTGTTTCAGTCATTGGCTTATCGGTAAATTTATTGTTTTTAACTGCATTATTATCTGCCCTCCAAGCTACATTGACATTGCCTGGGCTTGCCGCGATTGCGATCACAATTGGTATGGCCATTGATGCTAACGTCCTAATTAACGAGCGAATAAGAGATGAGATTAGAAATGGTATGCCCCCTCAAAAAAGTATAAGCCAAGGCTACGAAAAAGCCTGGGGAACTATACTTGACTCAAATATTACGACCATGATTGCGGGTCTTGCCTTATTTATGTTTGGCTCTGGCCCAATTAAAGGGTTTGCGGTAGTTCTTGTGCTTGGTATCTTAACCTCAGTCTACAGTGCTATCTTTGTCTCCAGAGGGATCGTAAACTATATTTATGGTAACAAAAGAACAATTAAAAAAATCTCTATCGGAGAGATTTTTAAAGTCGAAAACAATTAAATTATGGAAATTTTTAGAGTAAAAACAGATATTCCTTTCATGAAATTTAGAAAAATTTCTGCAATTATTTCTACCTCGATATTTATTGCTTCAATTTTATTCTTGCTCACTCGAGGGTTAAACTTAGGTGTCGATTTTACTGGTGGTACGCTAATGGAAGTGAGCTATCCTCAAGCAGCAAACCTTGAAGAAATTCGTTCGACACTTAAAAAAATTGATTTGCCAGAGGCACAAGTACAAAATTTCGGAACGAGTAGTGATGTTTTAATTAGACTTCCAGTAGTAGAAAATTTATCACTTGCCGACCTGTCAGAAAAAATTGCTCTTACATTAAAGGAATCTGACCCAGCATTGAAAATTGAGAGGGTGGAGTCGGTTGGCTCTCAAGTTGGTGATGAACTCTATGAGGATGGGGCCTTAGCGATACTATTTGTTGGCATAGGAATTATGCTCTATCTGTGGCTTCGATTTGAGTGGAGATTTGCTGTTGCTGCAATCGTTGCTAACATGCATGATGTTGTAATAATACTTGGCTTTTTTGCATTTTTTCAATGGGAATTTAATCTAACTGTTCTTGCAGCTGTGCTTGCAGTTTTAGGATACTCGGTAAATGAGTCTGTTGTTGTCTTCGATCGAGTCAGGGAGAATTTTCGCATTATGCGAAAGTCTTCAGTAATTGAAGTTGTTAATAACGCAATTACACGAACAATGTCACGAACTATAATGACACATCTTTCTACCCAAACAGTTGTTATATGTATGTTAATTTTTGGTGGAGAAATCTTACATAACTTTTCAATTGCATTAACAATCGGGATTTTATTTGGTATCTATTCTTCAATCATGGTGGGTTGCCCCCTAGCAATTTTGCTTGGAACTAATCAAAGTAATCTTGCAGTTGTCGATGTTAAAGCAGAAAAATAAACAAATTTTTGTATGGATTTTAATTTAAATTTTCAGCTTATTTTATTAGCTGTTCTTTTGGTACTATCTGCATTCTTTGCTATTTCTGAAACTAGCTTAATGTCTGTCAATAGATATAGACTAAAACATCTCAGCAAACAGGGTAATGTCGGAGCAAAACTGGCCATAAAGCTTCTTAATGAAACAGATAAATTACTTAGTGTAATTTTACTATGTAATAACTTTGCAAATGCAGCAGCAGCTGCGCTTGTTACACTGATTGTTGTCGAATTCTTTGGAACACAAGAAAGTATAATCTTTATTGGGACAATCATTACTACATTTATGATTGTCATTTTTAGTGAAATTTCTCCAAAGGTAATTGGAGCTGCCCACCCGGAAAAGTTAGCGCCTTATTGTAGCTTCATTCTCTACCCACTTCTAAAGGTCTTTTATCCTATAGTTTTATTTTTGAATTTTTTTGTTCTTGGATTTTTGAAGCTCGTAAACATCAAAACAAATTTTAATCAGAAAGACTTAATTAATATGGATGAGTTAAAAAGCATCATTAGTGAGTCTGGTACATTCATTCCTCAAAAAAATAAATCTATTTTCTTAAACTTAATTGATTTAAATAAAGTGACAATAGATGAAGTGATGATGCCGCATACAAACGTAGAATCTGTTTTCCTTAAACAACCTATAGAAGAAATACTTGAAAAAGTCATAAATTCTAATTATCGGCAAATGGTGGTCAAAGATAATGATGAAATTATTGGTGTAATTGATTCAAAAAAATTACTAAAACTATTAGTTAAAGAACAAAATAATGAAATCACACATGAATCCTTAAAAGAATTAATAGAGCCCCCTTACTTTATTCCCTCTGGAACTACTATTTATAAGCAAATTCAATATTTTCAAGATAATCAAGAGAAAAAAGGTTTTATAGTGAATGAGTATGGTGATTTCTTAGGTTTAGTCTCTTTAGAGGATTTGCTTGAAGAAATTATTGGAGAATTTAATAAAGATATACCCTCCAAACTCTCAAAAATTATTAGTGAAGATGATGGATGGATTGTTGATGGTGCAATCTCAATTAGAGATCTTAATAAAAAACTGAACCTAAAGTTGCCCACTAGTGGTCCTATAACTTTAAGCGGACTTATTATTGAGTTTTTGGAAAATATTCCAGAAACCAATACAAGCTTTAAAATGCATGAAACAAAATTTGAGATCATTAATATATATGAGCAAACTATTAAAAAAATTAAGATTTATAAATAACAATTAAAATAATTGTATGAATATTAAACCAGATCAGCTTGAAAACACATTAGTAAAAGAATCTCAACTAAAGCCGAAACTTCCTAAGAATTATAAAGTCATACTGCTAAATGATGATTACACTCCGATGGAATTTGTGGTCGACGTCATTCAAAAAGTTTTTAAAAAGTCACATGACGAGGCAACAAAAATAATGCTTCAAATACATACTGAAGGTATAGGCATATGTGGTATTTTTCCACTAGAAATCGCAGAGACTAAAATGAATCAAGTACTAAACTTATCAAAAGAGTCTCAGCACCCCTTGCAATGTATTATAGAAAAGATATAGTTAAATTATGATTGCACAAGAATTAGAAGTTAGTTTACACATGGCATTTATGGATGCTCGACAGAAACGTCATGAGTTAATTACTGTCGAACATTTGTTACTGGCTATGCTAGATAATCCATCTGCCTCAGAGGTACTAAATTCTTGTGGCGCCAATCTAGATAAACTCAGAGAGGATGTTGTCGGTCATATTGAAGAACATACACCAAAGGTTGGAGGAAAGGATGACGTAGATACTCAACCAACTTTGGGTTTTCAAAGAGTAATCCAAAGGGCAATGTTACATGTTCAATCATCTGGAAAAAAAGAGGTTACGGGTGCAAACGTTTTAGTTGCTATTTTTGGTGAAAAAGACTCTCATGCAGTTTACTTTCTTCACCAACAAGGTATCGCTAGATTAGATGTTGTTAATTTTATTGCTCATGGCATTGCCAAGACTACTGAAAATAATCAAAAAGATCAGACACAAGAATCAACTGGAGCTGATACTAAAACTAGTAAAGGCTTAGAAACTTATGCAGTAAATTTAAACAAGCTTGTCAGTGAAGGTAAAATTGATCCATTAATTGGTAGAGAATCCGAAGTTGAAAGAGTTGTTCAAATTCTTTGCAGAAGAAGAAAAAATAACCCACTACTTGTTGGTGAGGCGGGTGTAGGTAAAACTGCAATTGCTGAGGGTTTAGCTAAAAAAATTGTAGATAAAAATATTCCAGCAGTTTTAGAAAATATGACTATATATTCACTTGACCTTGGTGCACTTATTGCTGGCACAAAATATAGAGGAGATTTTGAGCAAAGACTTAAAACCGTCATAAAACAGCTTGGAGATCAAAAAAATTCTATCTTATTCATTGATGAAATTCACACAATTATTGGAGCAGGATCTGCGAGTGGTGGAACACTAGATGCATCAAATATTTTAAAGCCTGCTTTAGCAAGAGGGAATGTTAAATGCATAGGTGCAACAACTTATCAAGAATTTAGATCGGTATTTGAAAAGGATCATGCATTAACCAGAAGATTCCAAAAAATAGATGTTGAGGAGCCGACAGTAAAAAATACTATAGAAATTCTCAAAGGTTTAAAAAATCATTTTGAGAGCCATCATAATGTTAAGTTTACTAATAATGCGTTAATAAGTGCAGCTGAATTATCTGCAAAATTTTTAAATGATAGACGCTTGCCTGACAAGGCAATTGATATTATTGATGAGGCAGGTGCTGCGCAGAGAATTTTACCTAAGTCAAAACAAAAAAAGAATATCGGCTCAAAAGAAATTGAAGATGTTATTGCCAAAATTGCTCGAATACCAGCTAAAAATATAAATAAAGATGACAGAAGTTCCCTAAAAAATCTTGAGAGAGATTTAAAAGCTGTGATATTTGGTCAAGACAAAGCTATTGAAACACTATCTAATGCAATAAAAATGTCACGAAGTGGGATTGGTCCAGTAGATAGGCCGATTGGAAGCTTTCTCTTTAGTGGTCCAACGGGAGTTGGTAAGACTGAGGTTGCAAGGCAACTTGCATATACATTAGGTATAGAACTAATACGGATTGATATGAGTGAATATATGGAGCGCCATTCTGTTTCAAAGTTAATAGGAGCCCCCCCGGGGTATGTTGGTTTCGATCAAGGTGGAATCCTAACAGAACAGATTAATAAAAATCCTTACTCTGTTTTATTACTTGATGAGATTGAGAAAGCGAACCCTGATATTTTCAACATACTCCTCCAGGTTATGGATAACGGTATTTTAACTGATAGTAATGGTCGCAAGACTGATTTCAGGAATGTTACTGTCATTATGACTACTAATGCAGGTGCTGAAGCTTTATCCAAGTCAAATTTTGGCTTTACACAAACAAAAGGAAGTGGAGATGAAAGCGGTGAGATTAAAAAAGTCTTCTCACCAGAATTCAGAAATAGATTGGATGCAACAGTCTCATTTTCTTCCCTAGACAATCAAATTATTTTAAAAGTTGTCGATAAGTTTTTAATTCAATTAGAGACGCAATTACATGATAAAAAAGTCGATGCTTCATTTACACAAGATTTAAAAGACTATCTCGCAAAATCAGGTTTTGATGATCAAATGGGTGCAAGACCTATGGCTAGACTTATTCAAGACACTATTAGAAAGGCACTTGCTGATGAACTGCTATTTGGCAAGTTAGTTAACGGTGGTGAAGTTGAAATTGATATTGATGCTAAGGATAAAATTGCTCTTAATATCAAAGAGATTGAGAAAGCTTCCGTTTAGATTGTCGGCTTCTTCATTATCTGAGTAAATAATTTTGAGATACTTATTATCTCTACCCATTTTTTTAAATTAATGTAAGAAGCTTCCTCAAACCACTTCAGATCTACGTGAAAAAACTGCCTTATAAATGGAAAAATAGCCATATCTAAATAACCAAACTTATTTGATAATAAATATTTCTGCTTCTCGAGCCTCTCATCGATATTTTTAATGTAAATTTCACATTCTTTTCTGTACTTTAACTTTAAGGAAACCTCCTTATTGCTGGTGTATTTATATAGATCTAATTTATTTTTAAATTCCCCATCATTAATTTTTATCATGCTTTTAATTTTTTCCAAATCATGAGGATTTATTTTTGTGGAGTTATTATTTTGTTGTTCCATTGCCCAATTCATAATATCTATACTTTCATCGAGAACCAAATCCTTGTACAAAAAAACTGGAACAGTTCCCTTAGGGCTAATTTCCATCATTTTTTTTGGCTTATCTTTGAGGGATATCTCAAATATATCAAAGTCGACTCCGCAGGATACTAATGCCATGCGAGCTCTCATGGCATATGGACACCTTCGATACGAGAATAATAAGGGTTTTTCCTGTCTAACTTTATCTAGTTGCCTTACGTAATTCATTGACAAGTCCATGTCCTCTGAAAATAAGTCCTGTATAAATTTGAATTAA
>ENA-OREN01005462-OREN01005462.1-marine-metagenome-genome-assembly--contig:-NODE-5462-length-10540-cov-3.180445_pt1 | contig 10540 bp, 6 predicted proteins | sample MGYA00248624_ERZ508555 | MGnify/ENA primary metagenome ERZ508555 (study PRJEB26222, sample SAMN06267773) | marine metagenome | isolation source: Saanich Inlet, British Columbia, Canada | place...
TCAAATCCCGCCAACGTTCCATACATGTCAAAAAACACAGCTTTTAAATCAGCCATTAGTTGCCAAATCCACTCTCAAATTGTTCTCAATTCGGTTCACTTAAGGCCACCTAGTGGCTGAACCGCCAACGCAACCACGCCCACCCAACTCGCTCCAGCCGTCTTCAACGCAGCAGCCCCTGCCTTCACAGTGCTGCCAGTCGTATAAATATCATCTACAAGCAAAATCCGGCTGCCAGCAATTTTATCTACAGCGTTTGGGCGAACACTAAACGCACCTGTCATTGCAGCATGCCTCGCGTCAGCAGTTGGTTGTTCCGATTGAGGCAAAGTTGAATCGCCAGAATCCAACCGCTCGAGTACATCGTCGTCGATCCGCAATTCCAGTCGATTCGAAAGGCTCTTGGCGAGTACCTGAGATTGGTTAAACCCTCGAGAACGCATTCGAGATTTCGTCAAAGGAATCGGTACGACCAAATCAGCGTCGCTGCGCCTGATGCCCTCGATATCGAAAAGCCCACCTAGCCGGCCGCCGAGCGCGCGCTCTTGAGGTAGCCGGCAAACTCTGCATCGAACTTGTCCTTGGAAACCGCATTTTTGCCGGTCAGTTTCACCACGAACGCCGCCTCCTCGGATGCAAGGTCGGATGAATCCGTACTGCTGGTGATCAGTTCGCTGATTGCCCCCACATCAAGGCCAAGAGCCTGCGTGCGCACGTCTTCCGCGTTGGCTTTATTGGCCAAGCCAGGGATAGCGCCTCCCACAGGGTCGAAAGGACCAAGCTTGGTCACGGCGAGATTGTTCTCCTTGCCCACCTCCGCGAGTGCCTTACCGGCCTTGATGGATTGGTGGATTTTTTCACCCGCCTCATTCATCAGCTTGATGCTTTCTGCTTTTTTGAAATCTACTGTCACCGTGGCCTTGGCCTCGAGGAAAGTTCGGTAGCGCACCGGAATCACTTTCTTGAGCGACGCGATGTAAAAATCACTAGAGATGCCACTAAATGGCGAGTCGCCAAAGATAAACGCATTGGTCTTGCTCAAGGCGAACACCTGCGCCGAGCTAACCTGCGGCAAGCCGAACACAACCCTGTCTTGAATGGCCAAAGGGGGGCTGGTGGTAGCGGTTAAATTTTGCAACAACGCCATCTTCTCGAGGGTGTCGAGGGCTGGTTGGGCCTTGTAGGTCTCCTCCAGGCTTTTCTGAAAATCCAACCCCGCTTTGTATGCCTCTATCACGGCCAAGCCTGACTTGAGGCCATCGGGAGTGCTCAGGATATCTGCCCGAATGGAGGCAACGGCTTCCTCGACTTTCATCTCCTTGTACTCGTTCGTTCGCAAGGTGACGATGTCCTTGGCCAAGTTGGGGATGCCGTTAGTTTTGTATCCCGCCAAGTTGGTAACACCTGACCAGTAAGTCTTTAAAAGCGCATCTCGTTGTTCCGGCTTCAGTTCGTCAAATTTTTTCTCCGCTTCGTCGAGGTAGTTTGTCGCGGGGAAAGTCACGTACGACACCTGCCTCCGCTCGGGGATGCGGTTATTCGCGAGTGTGTTGGTGTAATGTGTTTTAATCTGCTCGTCGCTCGCCTGCACCAGCGGGAGATAGTTTGTGTGGCTCAGGAAAAGTGCCTCCGCCTCGAACTGCTCGTTTTGATTCCGAAATTCAACTTCAGCCTCTTGGGCGGATACAAGGCTACCTGAAATGGCAGCCAATTCTTGCAGTTGTCCAACACCTATGGTGTAACTCGCATATGCCAGAAGTTGATCATCCCCATTAAAGTTAGATGACAACTCACCGAGCAATTCCTGTCTTGTCCGGGTTTGACCCAAGGGTGCACTTTTTAGGGATTGGTCAATAAGCTTGATGACCCAATCCTCTGAGTCCGTCTTGCTGGGTTGGATGCCGTACTTTGCCATCAACGCTTGTCGGGCCAGGACGTTGGGGACTTGGTTGTCGATTAACTCATCATTTAGATTCGGTAGTCGTCCTCCGTAATTTAAAATTAACGGCCCCAAGACAATGTTTCGCGCCTCGATCCATTGGCCACGGGTTACCGTCTCCCACCCCCGATTTCCTTTCAGTTGGCCGTAAACGCCGGTCTCCGACTGGTTCCTTCCGCCGAAAATAAGATCCTCAGCATCTGGAGTGAATAGGATGACAAAGCCGATAACCACCGGGATTGCGATTAGCCCAAACAACCACTTCTGTTTGTTTCGGATAGTTTGAAAATTGATCATGTTCCCGTAAAAAAGGACAGGGAAGCTACTCCCCTCTGCTATGAAGGGTCAAACGCAAAAATGATTATTTTGTGACAGTTTGGCCCGCCGGGTTGCAACTGACATACCCAAACGCGACACTGCCGGCACTTATGCGGATCATCGGAGGCACATCGGCTGGTGCAATAATAAAGGTTCCCAAGGGGCTCGGGGTGCGTCCCACGCCGGACAAAGTGCGCTTGGCCATCTTCAACAGCTTAGCCGGTTTTGCCGAGGATGCGCGGGTGCTGGAGGTGTTTGCCGGCACCGGTGCACTTGGCCTCGAGTGCCTCAGTCGCGGCGCAGCGTCGGCTATATTTGTCGAGTTGTCCGCCAAGCACGCCCGCGTCATGCAGGCCAACGCCGGAGCTGTCGGCGTCTCGCTTGGCCAAGCGCAGTTCAAAACCATGGACGCATTCGTCGCGCTTCGCCAACTGAGCGGCAACGGGGCCAAGTTCGACCTCATCCTGGCCGACCCGCCGTACGGCGACAAAAACGTAAACAAGCGATCCGAGTCATTCGCCCAGCAAATGCTCGACGACGAGAACCTCCCGGTGCTGCTGGAGCCCGGTGGCCTGTTCATCCTTGGCCATACCAAGCGCGACACGCTGGAGTTCCCGGAGCCGTGGGAACAAAAAAAGATACTCAAGCACGGCGACACGCACATCGAAATCCTCCGCTTGGCCAAGGACTAGGGCACACCCGAAACAAGAGGCCTTGCAATGCGGGGTGAGTTGTCAAATTATCCGCGCCCCGTGATGAGCAAGATAAACCTGTTACCCGAACCGAAATTCCTCCCGGAACTCCACCCTACCTACCGCCCGGCGATACTGGCCAGCCGAGCTTTCGAGCAGGCCGCACGCGACACAGGCTCGGCGGTGGATGTCGGGATTGCGCTGGAGCAAGCCGACGGCTCTGTCTTCCACCACCGAACGGTTATCTTCCCTGAGGGGCACGCTCTAGCGGAAAACAACTTCCGGCATGTCGAGCGCATCGTGAAGTTTCTGCTCTGGCAGCGCGGCGGTTGGAAAATTCACTTGAGCGGCGCCGAGAGCCTCGTGCCCCATCTTCAAGATCATTACAGGACAAACGAGTTCGGCAAATTTGACGATGACGTGATCGGTGTTCGGAACAACGAACAATCGATCGAGGTGGTTGGCTGTACTGAATTGCCGGCCGAACATTCCGAAGCCCGGCCGATCGGCCGCAATCTCGACGGCTGCCGGATCGGGTTCGACCTCGGCGGTAGCGACCGAAAAGCAGCGGCGGTCATCGACGGCGAAGTGAAGTACAGCGAGGAAATAGTCTGGGATCCCTACTTCGAGCAGGATCCGGATTACCACTACGAAGGCATCATGGACACGCTCAAGCGCGCCGCCGAGCATTTGCCCCGAGTAGACGCCATCGGCGGGAGCGCCGCCGGTTGTTACTCGCACAACCGCGTGACGTGGGCTTCACTGTTTCGCGGCGTCGGCCCGAAAGATTTCGACAAGAAAGTCAGGGGCATGTTCCTCAAAATCGCCGAGGAATGGGGCGTTCCGCTGGACGTGATCAACGACGGCGAAGTCACCGCGTTAGCCGGATCGATGGCCATGGGGAAGAACGGCGTGCTCGGCATTGCCATGGGCACGAGTCAAGGCGGCGGCTACATCGACATGGACGGCAACATCACGACTTGGCTTAGTGAGTTGGCTTTCGCGCCGGTCGATCTGCACCCCGAGGCGCCAGCGGACGAGTGGTCGGGTGACCTGGGTTGTGGCGCGCAATATTTTTCTCAACAAGCCGTGGGCCGCCTGCTCCCAGCCTCTGGCATTGAGTACGACAAGACGCTGAATCTGCCGGAGCAGTTGAAGATTGTTCAGGCGCTCATGGAGGGAGGCGACGGGCGAGCGCTGAAGATTTACGACGCCATCGGAATTTACCTCGGCTACTCGCTGGCGCATTATGCGGAGTTTTACGACTACGAATATGTGCTGCTGCTCGGCCGCGTGACGAGCGGCCCCGGCGGTGAGCACATCATCGCACGCTCAAAAGAAGTGATGGAGGCGGAGTTCCCCGACTTGGCCAAGCGCATCAAGTTCCACATCCCGGACGAAACCGAGAAACGCCACGGCCAAGCCATCGCCGCAGCCAGTCTGCCGAAGATTAGTTGAGCTAATCCGCTTAGGCGCGGCTTTTGAGGAAGCGCTTCAGCACCACTGGGTTTTCCTCGAAAAACGAGGCCAAGTCCTCGAGGGCATTCACGGTGTCACGGCTCAAGTGATGCTCGATACCCTCAATATCCCGCTGCTGAGTTTCGCCGTCGAGTTCGAGTAGCGAGAAAAACCGGGACAACGTGGCATGCCTCGGCTGAATTCGTTCCGCGACCTCCCTGCCCTCCATGGTCAGCACCAGTCCGCGCTTGTATTTCTCATGCTCCACAAACCCCGTCTCGCAGAGCTTCTTGACCATATTGGTGACCGATGCCTGACGGATGTTGAGTGAGTTGGCGATGTCGACCACTCGCGCTTGGCCTGTTTCCTGGACAAGTTCAAGAATACGCTCCAAGTAATCTTCAGCGCTTTGACTGGGGGTGTTCTGCATCCAACTGGGGTTCTTCGGCTATTTGCCCCGCCGAAACCAACTGCGGGCGGGAGCGGCCTCCTCGGCGGCGGCGGCGGGCCTGGCGCGGTGCGGCTTGGATGAGGCCGTCGGGGCGAACTGCGTGCGGAGCAACTGGCTGCGGGCAGCGGTCAATGCCATGATGAATTCATCGTACGACTGGTAGCGGTTGGCCGGGGACTTGTCCATGGCCCGCACGATCGCATCACTCGTCGGGCCGGTAATGGACGGAACCAGCTTATGCGGCGGTGTCAGGGGGGTGTTCATGTGAGCCAGCACCACATCGTCAATCTCGGGAGCCTCGAATGGTGTGTGGCCCGTAAGGGAATGAAAGAGGGTTCCGGCCAAACTGTACATGTCAGCTAGAAACGTTTCGGGTTCGCGGCGCAATTTCTCAGGCGCAATGTAATACGGCGTCCCCCAGATCTGCTCGGAATAATCGACTCCAGCCTCGGATTTGCAGGCCAAGCCGAAGTCGATCAGCTTCGGTTCGTTGTTGATGTTGAAAAGGATGTTGCCGGGCTTGATGTCGCGATGGAGCAACTTGTTCTTGAGTGCGGTGTCCAGGGCGGAGGAAATCTTGATCCCGATGTCGAGCACGCGGAGTTCTGGGACGATGCCAAGCTGGTCAATCAAGCCGTCCAAGCTTCCGGCCTGTGCCAGTTCCATCACGAGATAAAGCTGTTCGTTGAATTTGCCGAACTGGTAAAGGTGAATGATGTTGGTGTGGTTCAATCGGGCCACGGCCCTCGCCTCAACGTAGAACGCCTCAAGCCCCTCCTCGTCGTCGGCCAGTTCCGGTTGCATCAACTTGATTGCAACGTCCCTCTTCAACACCGTATCGACGGCCCGGTAAACGGTGCCCATCCCTCCCGCCGCGATCCTCGAGTTCAACTCAAAATGCTCGAGCATCATTGGCATCATCAACTCCGCGCCGCACTTGGCACAGTCCGTCGTTCCCAGCGGTTGCAGTTCGCCGGGGATAAAGGCGTTGCCCCCGCACGACATACAGTTCACCAGCTTCAGCGGCTTGCTTCCTGTCTCCTCGACTTCCGAACTCACTTCCGCAAGCTACCATACGCCCCCGCCGGTTGCCAATGCCGGCCCGCTTGGGCAAGCGGCGAGTGGATTGGTTTGACTCCCAAACTTTCCTTGGTAATCTCCGCGCTCTTTTGCCGTGGCTTCCCACCCGGCACCCCCAATCAAACCAAGATTTATGGCAGCAAAAAAAACGACGAAATACGTCTATCACTTCGGCAAAAAAACCGACGGCCACGGCAAAATGAAGGCGCTCCTCGGCGGCAAAGGTGCGAACCTCGCAGAGATGACCCGCATTGGGCTCCCGGTGCCTCCGGGGTACACCATCACCACCGAGGTCTGCACCTACTACAACGACCACAAAAAGTCGTACCCAAATATGCTGCAAAAGCAGTTGGAGGACGGCGTCACGCGGATGGAGAGGCAGCTCGGCAAGAAGTTCGGCGACAAAGAGAATCCGCTCCTGCTTTCCGTCCGTTCCGGAGCACGCGAGTCGATGCCCGGCATGATGGACACCATTCTCAACCTTGGCCTGAACGACGAGACTGTCGTGGCATTGGCTAAGTCCAGTGGTAACCCCCGCTTCGCCTGGGACAGCTACCGGCGCTTCATCCAAATGTACGGCGACGTCGTCATGGGTGTGCAGAAACTGCCAACCGAAGACGAGGAACCGTTCGAGATTCTGATCGAACAAGTGAAGAAAAATCTTCTCGGCAATGCTCACGCCGAGGACACCGATCTTTCTGCCGACGATTTGCAAGTCCTCGTCGCCGAGTTCAAAAAACTCGTCAAGAGCCGCACCGGCAAGGCGTTCCCGAACAACCCGTGGGATCAACTTCGCGGCTCGGTCGGCGCTGTGTTCAGTTCGTGGATGAATGACCGTGCCGTTGTGTACCGCCGCAAGTACAACATCCCGGTTGAGTGGGGCACGGCGGTCAACGTGCAGTCGATGGTCTTCGGCAACACCGGCGACAGCTCCGGCTCCGGTGTTGCCTTCACCCGCGACCCCGCCACCGGCGAGAATGTTTTCTGGGGTGAGTTCATGATGAACGCCCAAGGTGAAGACGTGGTGGCCGGTGTCCGCACGCCGGACCCCGTTATCGGTCTCAAAAAAGTTTTGCCCAGCGCACACAAGGAACTGCTCCGCATTTGCAAAGTGCTCGAGAAACATTTCCGTGATGTGCAGGACTTCGAGTTCACCATCGAGGAGGAAAAAGTCTTCATGCTCCAGACCCGCAACGGCAAGCGCACCGGCCTCGCAGCTGTACGCATCGCCTGCGAAATGGTGAAGGAAAAACTGATCACGTGGAAAGAGGCCGTAACACGCATCCCGGCGGACGACTTGGACCAGTTACTCGCCCCGGTCTTTGACCAAGCGAGTGTGAAGCAGGTCAAAACCATCGCTAAGGGCCTCCCGGCTGGCCCGGGCGCCGCAACCGGCAAAGTGTACTTCAACGCCGACCGCGCCGAAGCCGCCAAGGCCAAGGGCGAAGAAGTATTGCTCGTCCGCCTCGAGACTTCCCCGGAGGATTTGCGCGGCATGATCGCCGCCAACGGCATTCTTACCGCACGAGGCGGCGTTAGTTCGCACGCGGCATTAGTCGCCCGGCAAATGGGCAAAATCTGCATTTGCGGCGCTGCCGGAGTGCAGATCAACTACGCCAAGCGAACGATGCAGATCGGCAAATTGAACTTCAAGGAAGGCGATTTCCTCTCCATCGACGGAACAAGCGGAGAGATTTACGCGGGCGAAGTCAAGACCGCCCCATCGGAAGTCGTCCAAGGCTTGCTCGAGAACAAGACCGCGGCCAAGCGCAGTCGCACTTACAAAAACTTCACGCAGATCATGGCTTGGTGCGCCAAGGCCAGCAAGATGCAGGTTCGCACTAACGCCGACACGCCGGCTCAAGTGAAGAACGCGATCGCGTTCGGCGCGACAGGCGTCGGACTGTGCCGCACCGAGCACATGTTCTTCGAGGGCGACCGCATCGACGCAGTGCGCGAAATGATCCTCGCCGACAACGAAGCCGACCGCCGCAAAGCCGTCAAGAAATTGCTCCCGTACCAACGCAAGGATTTCGAGGGCATCTTCAAGGCGCTCAACGGTCTGCCGGGCACGATCCGTTTGCTCGATCCGCCGTTACACGAGTTCCTCCCTCACGACAAAAAACAGATCGGCGACTTGGCCAAGAAGCTCAACGTTAAGCCGGCGGAAATCAAAAAGCGTGTTGACGAGTTGCACGAGTTCAACCCGATGCTCGGCCACCGAGGCTGTCGCCTGGCCATCTCTTACCCAGAGGTTGCTGAGATGCAGGTGCGCGCCATTTTCGAGGCTGCCGCCAACGTGCAGAAGAAAAAAATCAAGGTGAATCCCGAGATCATGGTGCCGCTCGTTGGATTCAAAAAAGAGCTCGAGTTGCAGGCCGAGATCGTCCATCGCGTGGCCAAAGAAGTTAGCAAGGACAAAGGCGTGAAACTCAAATACCTCGTTGGAACGATGATCGAGGTGCCGCGCGGCGCATTGACCGCTGACGAAGTGGCCGAGGTCGCCGAGTTCTTCAGCTTCGGCACAAACGACCTCACCCAAATGACCATGGGCATGAGTCGCGACGACTCCGGTTCCTTCCTTCCAAACTACGAGGAAGAGGAAATCGTCTCCAACAACCCGTTCGCCGTGATCGACCAAACCGGTGTCGGGCAATTGATGGAGATCGCCGCGACCAAGGGCCGCAGCACCCGCAAGAACATCAAGCTGGGCATCTGCGGCGAGCACGGCGGCGAACCCAGCAGTGTGAAATTCTGCCACAGCCTTGGCCTGAGCTACGTGAGTTGCTCGCCCTTCCGCGTGCCGGTAGCCCGCTTGGCCGCCGCGCAAGCCGCCTTGGCCTAAACCAAGCGCTTGGCCAAGCGCAAAACATTTCAAAACGCCCGGTTTCCCGCCGGGCGTTTTTCTTTGCCCTTGACCCTCTGCGGGTTGGGCAGCAGTTTTCCCACGTGAGAATTCTCTTCACGACCCTTCTTTTTGCATCGCTGGCTGGCTTGGCCTCGGCGGCGGACATGGGGCGTTCTGTCGTTCAGGTGCAGGTGTACAGCCAGACCCCGATCTGGGATGCCCCGTGGCGGAACAACCCGGTGTCAGGTTCAAGCGGTACCGGGTTTGTGATCGATGGCGAGCGAGTCATGACCAACGCCCACGTGGTCAGTTGGGCCAAGCAGATTGTCCTGCGTAGGTTTCAGGATCCTCGCCCATGGCTTGCCCGTGTTGAATACATCTCCCACGAATGCGACTTGGCTGTGCTCAAGGTGGATACCCCTGGTTTTTTTGACGGGCTCGAGCCCCTCCCGCTTGGCGGGTTGCCGAAGGTTCAGTCCACGGTTGTGACCTGCGGCTATCCTGCAGGGGGCGAACAGATCAGCTACACCCGGGGGGTTGTCTCCCGTATCGAGATGCAGAATTACGTGCACATCGGAAACAGGGCATTCCTATCAGTACAAACGGATGCCGCTATCAATCCCGGCAACAGCGGTGGGCCGGTTTTCCAGGGCAACAAGGTGGTGGGTGTCGCCTTCATGGGTACTCCGGGGCTGGAGAACACCGGCTTCTTTATTCCGGCGGCAGTGATCGAACATTTTCTCGAGGACGTCGGCGATGGCATACACGACGGATTTCCTAAGGCCGGTGTCCGGATCGTCTCGCTGCAAAACCCGGCGTACCGCCGTTATCTCGGGCTGCCGGCCACCGGCGACGGTGCGAGAATCGACAGCCTTGCCGATTACACAGAGAAGGCGGGGTTGCTGAAAAAGGACGACGTCATCCTTGCTGTCGGGGAACATCCCGTCGGCAGTGACGGCACGATCCTGCTGGAAGGCAATCGAGTATATTGCACCACCGCATTTCAGGTGCCGCAAAAGGGAGAAAAGCTCAAGCTGAAGATCTGGCGTGACAAAAAGGAGATCGACGTTGCGGTGCCGATGAAAGTGCGCGGCGAAGACTCGAACATCGGCAACCTGTATGATGCCCCACCCCGATACTTTGTTTTCGCCGGACTGGTATTCACGCCGCTTACGCTGGATTACGTGAAGACATTTGGCCGTAACTGGCGCGGCGTCGCAAACTCGGAAATGATTTACGAGTTGTACTACCGGCGCAACGAGACGCCAGCCAAGGTTCGCAAGGAGCCAGTAGTCCTCGCCACGACCTTGGCCCACGCGGTCAACGCTGACATGCGCTTGGCCAGTCGGGCGATGATCGACACGATCAATGGTAAACGCATTGAATCCTTGGAAGATGTTATTGCTGCATTCGAGGACAACAAAAAACCGCAGCACATGATTCAGTTTATCTCTGGCACCGTGGAGTGCCTGGACAACACCCGGGCTGAACTGGCCAACCCCGAAATTCTTTCAACCTACGGCATCCAAACCGATCGCCGCCTATGAAAATTAAAACTCCACTAATTTTAGCCTCCTGCATCCTCGTGACGACCTCCGCTGTTTTCAGTCAGGACGCCCCCGAGCCGGACTGGCAGGCGAGCATCGTTACTTTTGACATCACGCGTAATAACTTCAACTTCCGCATCCCGTGGGATAAGCGGGCGCAAACCGCAGCCAAGCTTGGAACTGTAATCGAGGGCAACGAAATACTGA
>ENA-OREN01005464-OREN01005464.1-marine-metagenome-genome-assembly--contig:-NODE-5464-length-10536-cov-3.685438_pt1 | contig 10536 bp, 10 predicted proteins | sample MGYA00248624_ERZ508555 | MGnify/ENA primary metagenome ERZ508555 (study PRJEB26222, sample SAMN06267773) | marine metagenome | isolation source: Saanich Inlet, British Columbia, Canada | place...
GCCAGAAACTCTGCAACAAAGTGGTACATAACAAGGGGGCTAGACAGCCGCGTATCAGCCCGTTTGTGAACTTCGTTCACGAGCTAACTGGCAAATATCCTGAAAAACTTTCATTTGTCCCCAAGTTGGAGTTCGTCGTTCAACCAATTCATCCCCAATCTTCTTTGCAGTATCATCAACATTATCTCTAAGCGCGTTCCATTCATGTCGATAATAATCTTGCGCATATCGTTGCGTAATCATTCTTCAATTTTCTCCCTGTCTCATTATAGGCGCAATTCGGCTTTTCAACTTCGTTGAAAACGTTCAACACCTAATAGTAGCTTTGATTTACAAAACCTGTAATTCTTTTGTTCTGAACTCTATTTCATTGGGTTAAATATTGTGTCCAATTTACTAGTCACATCATATTGTTTCGGTTGTCTCATTTTGTAATTCATTCGTTCAGTAGTTTGTTTAGCTTTTCGTAGCGAAAGCAATTGCCTATCGGACAACATTTCATCCCATTCAAAATAGCTTTTTATTGAGAGAAAGCATTCTCTCTGTTTTGGATACAGCCGTTGAGTTTGCGTTGTCGCAATCCATCTTCGTGCTTGTTCCTTTTCAATTTCGGTTAACTTTCTTCTATTGCTCATTGTTGATTGGAGAACTTCGTTCTCTTACTCCTCTTTGAATATCGCTGTGCGACTAAAGTTTTAATATGTGTCCAGGCAGGCAAAGGAATGACCACGAGAAAGTCGTGACCATTAAATTACACATTTTTTAGAAAACCAGAATTCAAGCGAGGCTTGGCCGAGGTTTAATGTGTTATCGCCGGGCGAAAATAAATTTGTTCCGGGTCATGTTGAACCCACTCGTTTCCAATATAATTTAGCATTCCCTGCCAATCAAATACTGGAAGCTGAATGTTGCGTTCAATGAGTGGTTCGAAGCGAAAATCGTTATTTTCTCTGTCAAAATTAACGAAAAGGTTGGTGAGGTAAGGGTCTATCTTCGATTTAGGAACACACACTAAATTATGCAAATGTGGCTTAACACTACCGTTTCTCGCTAAAGGATGAAAATAGGCTACGCTTGCGTATTCTCGATTGAGGCGTTTAATAAATTTACGTTGTTGCCGAAATGTTGGAATGCAGTCTTTGTTGAGATGGGCTACCCAAGCCACCCAAATATTTTCTTTATCGTTGGAAAGGTAATTACTTAAATTATTCATAGTTAATTATACAAAAAATTGAAGCATACCGGAATTCAAAATTTCTGAACATTCGATATTGAGGTGCAACAAATGCACCGGCTTATTGAATTTTTCCAAAATAATTCGTCAGCCCTACCCCTCACAGTTCTATCATAATGTTATGTGTCAGAAACCGGCCCACCCAATTCGGCTATCGAATAATGCGTCTGCTATGCCCCCGAAAGCGGACATTATCGACGTAAGGCAAAAGGGTCTGCTTTTGACCCATAGCGGACATGTGCAATTTCAACCAAAGAATAATAAATTTCTCTAGAAAAAACTATTTCCTATCAAGTTGATAAGAGCCATTCCAGTTTTCGGGCGGAAATTTCAAATAATCTAAGCATCTCTCAAGCATTACGTTCGACACGGGGTCTTGAGCAGCTAAAAGACCAAACTTATCTCGAGCACCAGCAAATTGGCCAAGCCGGTATAGAGCCAAGGCCTCTTCATAGGACACTTTTAGACCTCTAATTTCAGCTTCTAGGTCATCGGTCGACCCTAGCGGTTCAAAAACCCTGATGGAAGTTTCACGACCAACAACAACAATAGAATCTATTTCTCTAAAAAGTATTGAAGGATCACATTGATTGGCAGTATTTTCACCAACCATTATGTTTGAATCATAAAATTTATTTGCACCTTCAAGCCGTGAGCCTAAGTTCGCAGCGTCGCCCATTGCGGCGTATGTAAACCTTCGGTAAGACCCTATGTTGCCGACCAGCATTTCGCCGCTGTTAATTCCTATTCGTGCAGCGAGTTTTTGATCTGCCGGCAAGCCAAAAGCACCCTGCATCTGTTTAAGGCGTCCCTGGCAAGCCAATGCCGCTTGTACGGCGTGGAGAGCATGATCAAGATCATCCATCGGCGCCCCAAATACCGCCGTGATTTCATCGGCGACAAATTTTTCAATAAAGGCGCCATGATCCTCCAAGATATCAGACATCTCCGAGAGGTATTCGTTCAAAAACGTTGCGACGGCGCTAGCGCTCAATGACTCAGACAATGTAGAAAACTTCGCAATGTCTGAAAATAAGATAGTAACTTCTCTGGCCTCGCCACCAAGTTTGGGCAAAGCCTCACTATTGGTCATTTTCTCAATGATCGCAGGCGGTAGATAGTAGGAAAAAACCTCCCTGATGTAGCGCTTATCTTTATCGGAAACTGTAAATCGATAACCAAGTAAAAGCGAGAATGTCAGGCCCATAGCGATCAGAGGTTCAAATAAGGAAAGCACCAATCCATGTTCGAATGCAGAAGTGGCTAATACCAACCAAAGCAGTCCCAGACCAATTGCGTGAGCACCTGCTTTGATGGGTGGATACATCATGGTGAAAAAAGCAATTAAAAGCGACACCACTAGCGTGATAGTAGCGTTAGTAAATATTGAAAATTCACTCAAAACCCGATTCTGTAAAATATTATTTACCGCTGTTGCGTGGATAAAAACGCCAGGAATAGAATCTCTTACCAATTTGGGGCGATACACTTCTTTTAAGATTGAATGATGGCACCGCGCAACGTGAGTAAAATTTTCAGCGCCGGTTATAAATCGCTTAGAGGTAACACGACGATCTTCTTCATCCAAAGCCGTGCCGATCAGCACGACTTTACCTTTAAAATGTTTAATTAAAAATTCTGTGTCGTCTTTTTGGGCACAGGCAAATATATCGGCAAATGAGTATGCTGGAATTGATTGGCTGCCATAATCAAAATTAAGCGTCATTTGATTACCTTGGGTGCCATTGACGGTAACATCCCCTAATTTTAAGGCCCCATTTTGGTCGAGGGTTGCTGGTTGCTGCAATGCACGGGAGACTAGTTCCACGGCCATAACTGGATCGCGCCTGTTCCCATTTTTAAGATCTTCAGACTGTAATGTGAGTTGGAGGCGGCGAATAACGCCATCATTATCCTGCTTAATATTTACCAAACGAATATTTTTCTGGTGCCCGACTGCAAAACTTTGACCAGGGTGTGGCGCAATTGGTTTCGCTTGATGCTGCACTTTACCGAGGACGAGTTGATTCTTTCTGCTTACGTTACGCATTGCGATAAGCAAATCTCGGTCAAATCCCCTAACATAGCGTTCCACCGAAGTTGGTAAAATTAAATCCATGCCGATTACCTTAGCGCCAGCACCCGACACGGCATTGATTATTTGTCCCAATTGTTTGGTCCACATTACTTTCGGTAATTCACGAAAGGGCTGGCGATGAAAAGTCTCTTCATCAATTGCGATAACTACCGTGGGAGATTTTTGAGGATCTGGCTTGAGATTAAAAAAAGTGTGCCGTAGCCAATGCAGGCTATCGAGTGAAAGTCCTTCCAACCTATCCGTTGCCGGTGACACTAGAGCAGCGGTTGAAATGATTGCGGCAATGCTTGCTGCTAGCAGATCTTTCTTGTTCATATGTTAAAAGCGAATAAGTCTTTGTAACAGTGATTTGCTTGATGCCTCTGCTAATGGATCAACCGAGAATACCAAGGATTTTTCTCCGACGTTCAAACGATATAGACCTCCCGGACTCAATTGAATTTTAAGTTTGGCAAAATCGCTGATTAATCCTTGAAAATTTACATTTATTGGTTTTGCTTTTTTATCTAGGCGCACGATTTTAAGCGGTAGTTTATTTGAAATTAGAGAGACCATAGGCATTGTGCTGTAAATTGTTAATTGAGATTTTGGCAAATTATTTTTGATTCCAGGTTTGGCCCGGAAAACAGTAACAGCACTTCCGGAACCCTGAGATGCCATGTTTTGCAAATTTCCACCATCGCATTCAACGCGTTCGCGTGAGACTTTGCCGCCGGTAACAGTACTCTGCTTTTGACCAATTGTAACTTGACCGCCTTCAATTGTTTCACGGACGCAGCTTCGGAGGTAACCGATTACAAGTCGACCTCCACCATTATCGATTTTTTTCCCTGGCAGGAGATATTCCATAAATTGAACGGCTTTGCCGATTCCAGAAATTTCTTCGACAATGGCAGTTGGCGCATCTCCCGCCTGAGATGGGGCGCTATAAACACAGGACAAAACCAAAATCGCCAAGGATGCACAAATTTTTGCCATTGATCGCCATTTCCGCCTCTCAAATAGAAACTTTCCACAGTTATGCCTAGCTTTGCGTACATCCAAGTATTGCAACGTTTGGTTTGTATTGTCCAAGATCGGCCGGATTCACCAACTAGGCGGTCAAACTTCTATGGGCAATTCCAGGATTTAACGACGCTCAATTAATTCAGCGCTACCAAAATCTGACAAATATTCCTTCAGCCACCCTAAACAGGAAGTTGAGGCTGATCAAGGAGCAGGATTAAGAACGAGAATACCAAAGAGACAATGAGAGATTCAAACTAATGACACAAAGCGCGGCCATCTTGTGTTGCAAAGCGATTTTTAGGCCGCTTCTTGGCACCAATTTTAGGACGACTGCGGAACAGAACCTTGGGTTTGCTTGAGGGAGCTGGAGTCACGGCTGCCAGAACAGCCTTCACCTGTGATTTAAAATCTTCTTTGGTGAACGTGTTGGCGAGGGCGCGTTTGGCATCTGCTGATCGAATGAGCCCTTCATTGGTTGCGTGAGAGCGATCATCAGCCATTGAGTAAAGCTGACATTTGGTGGAAACCTCAAAAGTGCCGACATGATTTTCCAGGGTAATGGCTTCACCTTCTAACAGAAGAAATTTTCGCTTCGCGCCTTCGGTATAAGTAATAAATTCCGTGCCTCTGACGCCAATGGTCGCAACACCGGTTTTTAGTTTGTAATGTGCGGGCGATATTTTCGCGATTTTTCCAGAAATCATTCGCATCGAACCCGACAACAATCGAGCTATGGCAGCGCCATTTTCATTTCTTAAAAAATATTCTTCTACAACGAGCGAAGTCTTTGCTCCTAATGTCATTTGAGTTCCATCGGTCAGGCGGACTTTAACTTTGCTGGCCTTACCGGTGGAAATAACATCATGCATGAAGATTGGCGATTTTTCTTCGAGTTTACGGAATTGTGCATCTTGAATGGCCGCGGCACTTCCTTCGACATGTGACACATTACCAATTTTTTCATCGTTTGGTATCGCTGCCATGGCGGAGAAAATGGCTAAAATAGATATGGAAAACGTGAACATATACAAGCTTTTTGGTGTGAAAAAACGCATACCGGTTGAACCTTTAAATTAATTTCAGTTATTACGGTATGTTAATACCAAATGTGATGCTAGAATAATTTATAATATTAACTAACAGCTTCAGGCACAAGAAACTGTAATGATTTAAGGGGAGGCTTACTTTGGTTTCAGGTAAATTTTACATCCTTGGATTGGCTCTCACTGTGATGGGATGTCAGACTCAATCCACTTTATCGTTAGACGAAGCCAAACAGGTTTCCACAAAATTTGAGGGAGCGGCCTTCGTAGCGCCTCCCCGCACCGTGGAAGATATTACAAAAATAATCGATCAGCAAAAAATAGATGATCCCGAGAAGAATGCGCGCCTACAGAAAGTAGCAAAGCAAGCCGTTCCAAAAAATGCCTCCAAAAATGAATTAATGGATTTCTATTGGGAGCGTGGGAAGGCTGCAAACGAATTGGGTTTTGCAAAACAAGCTTTGAATGATTCCCGAAATACAGCAAGGCTTTGGCAGGAAATAGGTCAACCAAGCAAAAGCGAAGGCGGTCGCAAGGTTCGGATGGCGGCGTCAATGGAAATTCTGTTCGGCAATTACCGCGAAGCAATCCGGTTATTTAAGTTGAGTTCGCCAGATGAAGAGGAAATCCGTGCGAAAGGTAAAGGCTATTTTCGCGCCGCGGCCCTCTCGGTGAATTTGGTAAAAAATTATCTACGCGTTGGTGATATAGAAGCCGCCAATAAAGTGGCAGAATTCGGTGAAGAAATGGCTGATAAAGTTATCTACAGCAAGAAGGCACCCGATTTCAATAAAATCCGCGCTGCCAAGAATATTGCCTTGAATACCGCGAATATTGCAAAAGCTCGTGGACGCCTTCAAACAGCAGAAACTTATTATAAAAAATCAATAGACCTACAAAACACAATTATAGAAGTTAGTGTTGACGGTAGTCCCAGAGCTGGTTTGATCAATATTAAGAACTCGTTAGCTGACGTATACGTCCTACAGAACAGATTGGTCGAAGCAGAAAGTGTGTACCGTGAAGGTTTAACAAACCTTCTTAATCTTGTGGGAAAAGGCAAGCAGCGCACGATCAAACAACTTATCGGAATTGCTAATATTTTGCGCATGCAGGGGCGGGCCAAAGACGCCGTGATTCTGGCGGATATGGCGACGAAGCTCTATAAAGAACTCAATGTACCGACGGCATCTATCCAGCTCAATAACGCGATTTTTCAACACGGACTTGCGCTATCAGCAACGGGCAACTGGTTGCAGGCTTTGTCAAAATTTGATCTGGCAAAGAAAAATCTTGGTGAAAATGTTGCTTTTTATAATCGATGGTCAGCGCGCGCTACCCAAGTGCCGCTTACCATGATCAAAATGGGTCGACTACAACAGGCAAAAACATTCCTCGAAAAATTGGTGAAACGGAATGAAAAAGAGCTTGGGGTCAAACATAGAGAAACGGCGGAAAAGTCGGCCTTATTGGCCATCGTTCTTGCGCAGTTAAACGTTGATCAGAAAGCATTAGCGCTGTTCCAATCATCAATTCCTGTATTGCTTTCCAATTCCCGTGGTTCAAATTCCGATGACGTTGGATCAGTCGCCCAAAGAAAAATAATGGTGACAATTTTGGAGGCTTATATTGAACTCCTCCAAAAGGTGCGTGGGACACTCCTCGAGCGGAGTGCAAATCTCAATGCTGATGAGGAATCTTTTAAAATAGCAGATATTGCTCGTTCACAATCGGTGCAGGGCGCCTTGGCGCAATCTGGTGCCCGAACGGCGGCCCGAGATACAGATTTAATAGATTTGGTTCGTCGGGAACAGAATGCTCAGAAGCAAATTGGCGCTCAATTTGGATTGTTGGCAAATTTGCGTCGCTCGCCGGTGGACCAACAAGATCCGACCGTTATCAATACTCTCAGGTCTCAAATTGATGAACTCCGCCAATCCCGTGCTGCTTTGGCAGAAGAAATTGAAGATAGATTCCCAGAATATGCGGAACTCATTAATCCAAAACCGGTTGATGTATCAAAGGTTCAGCAGATGTTGAGTACCAGCGAAGTTCTCATTTCCACATATGTTATGAAAGATAAGACCTACGTCTGGGCCATTCCGAAAGTAGGTAAAATTCGATCCCATGTTGCAAAGTTAGGACATGATCGATTGCTTTCTGCCGTAACGACCTTACGCCGTGCGTTGGATCCGCAGGCTGAAACACTGGGCGATATCCCAGCATTTAATGTCAATCTTGCGCACCGTCTATATAAATCACTGTTACAGCCGGTCTCCGAGTCTTTCCAATTTGCGAAAAGTCTGCTTACCATCCCACATGGGCCGTTGGCACAGTTGCCGCTTAGTGTGTTGGTTGCCAAACAAACCGCGCTAGGCAAAGAAAATGGAGCATTATTTTCTAACTACAAGGACGTGCCTTGGCTGGGCCGCACCCATGCGGTGACTGTATTGCCGTCGGTTGCTTCGATGATCGCGTTACGTTCACAAGGTGCCGGCGATAAAGATCGCCGCGCCTTTGTTGGATTTGGAGATCCTTTATTTAATGCCGAACAACAATTGGCCGCCGTATCCTCCAACGATCAAGTCACTAGCCGCGGAATTTTAAAAGTACGTAGCCTGCCCGTACATTTGCGTGCTGCTCCCGCGACGCAAAACTCAGCCAGCGCAGGTATTGATGTTTTGCCGAGACTTCCGGACACTGCAGACGAGGTGCACAGCATGGCTGTCGCCATGAATGCTGATCTAACCAAAGATATTTTTATCGGCAAAGCGGCCTCTGAGGAGAATGTAAAAACCCTCGACCTATCCGGATACCGGGTCTTGGCATTTGCAACTCATGGACTGGTACCCGGAGATCTCAATGGTTTGCATCAGCCAGCATTAGCCTTATCGAGTCCAAAACTTACCGGCGGAGCAAATGATGGCCTGCTCACTATGGGCGAAATATTGTCATTGCGATTGGATGCCGACTGGGTGGTTCTCTCAGCTTGTAATACCGGGGCAGCCAGCGGAGAAGGTGCCGAGGCATTCTCTGGATTGGGCCGCGCTTTTTTCTATGCGGGAACACGTGCGGTATTGTTATCGAACTGGCCGGTTGAAACAACAAGCGCACGTCTGTTGACCACTGATTTGTTTAAACGCCAAGCCGAAGACCAAACGCTCACACGTGCTGGGGCATTACAGAAATCAATGATGGCACTGGTCAGTTCAGATGGATTTAAAGACCCTGAGAGCGGGAAAGTTGTTTTCTCCTACGCCCACCCAATTTTCTGGGCACCTTTTTCACTGGTCGGAGATGGTGGTGGTGGATCAAAACCCGCCAACTAGGTATTGCCGCCGTGGTCGCATTGTCACTAATACTAATCTATGTGTGAAAATTGCTTCCAGAGCTGCTTTCATGTCCGCTTTTGGCTAATAGCGGACTCTTTGACTCTATGTAATTGATGTCCGCTTTCGGGAGTAGAGCGGACATCGGCACTGAGCTTTCTCCAAGCACAAATTTACCCAACAAAGTTAAGTTACAAGTTTGTGCAACATATAATTCAAGCAATTTATTGTTACTATTTCTCAAGAAAAAGATACTAAAAACGAATTTAATCGTTTATAATCAATAAGTTCTGAATGATTAAATTAGGTGAATTTGATGACTAAAGTAGTCGCGTATTATCGCACCTCATCGGTTTCAAATACAGGCGATGGCAAAGACAGCGAAAAACGTCAAAAATCAGCATGCTTTAAATATGCCGAGCTAAATAATATGGCGCTCGTGGCTGAATTCTATGATGCGGCTGTTTCCGGAAAAGATGCAATTCATGACCGAGATGGTTTTGTTGAACTGTTAGAGTTCTGTAGATTGAATGACGTCCAAATAATTCTGGTTGAAAGCGCTTCACGCTTTAGCCGCGATCTACTTTGCCAAGAGCACGGCTTTCTAGCACTAAGGCAAGCTGGATTTAATCTAATACCTACAGACGCGCCACAATACTTTACCGATGATACTGACAATCCCAGCGCGAAGATGATCAGGCAAATTTTGGGTAGTGTCTCAGAGTACGAGAAAGAGGCATTAGTGCAAAAATTACGTGGTGCTAGAGAGCGTAAGCGAAAAGAAAATGGTAAATGTGAGGGGCGAAAATCCTACGTAGAAAAAAAACCAGAATTGGTGCGAGAGGCCAAGCGGCTTCGTAGAGTTAACCCAAACTCCAAACGGCAACGATCATATAGACAAATATCTTTATTGCTTGCTGGAAAAGGATATTTGACTTCTACCAACACTCCACTACATGCAACCCAAATAAAAAGGTTATGTGAAGGAAAATGAGGGATTGATAAATTAGTTTTCAAATCTGCTGGGCTTCACCCAACGTACGAACCGAATCTCGACTTCTGCAATGCCGCATTCATCCAAAGAATGGCCGTGATTTTGTTCAATATCTTCGATTGAGGGATAAATTTTTGTACCGTGAGATGCAACTGCCAGCTCCAACAGCAAATCCTCACCATCTATATAGGCAGTTTGCTTTTTCAAATAATCTTCCATTTCATTCTCCTGCTAAATCGGCAACAGTTTTGGTTGTATAAATTTTTTATTACAAATATTGCAACATGAAAATTTTAACACTTCCAGATCAGAGATATATGTAATGAGCATGCAGATTGGCAAGGATGCGAGAGACTTGTTGGGGAGTATAGAACTCCCCCGCCTTCTTACCTGCGCCAGAAGCAAACTGCGCGATGAGATATTCATACGCATCGCCTAAGACATCCGCTTCAATTTGATCCAGTTGAAAATCAATAGCGTCAAGGTGTGCGAGAACTTTGGCAATTAATTTGTTGCGAGCGGCGGGGGTACGGCCAAGTTTTGTGCTGGTGAGGTCAATGTCTTCGTAGAGTTTATTAAAATCATCCTCGCTCTCATTGCCCATTGTGCTTTGTGCAATAGCACTCAACTCGCTGTCTTTGAGTCCAAAACTCCAATAGACAAATACCAACTCAATAAGTGAACATGGCCAAAATGAAACCTTGAGGTAGTGGTTTGCTTGAGAACATGTGTCAACGGTTCAAGCATATGCATCAACTGCTCTAGTACTAGCAACACTAGTCGTAGCAATAAGAGCACAATAGTGATAGTAATTAATATTAGTATTAGTA
>ENA-OREN01005469-OREN01005469.1-marine-metagenome-genome-assembly--contig:-NODE-5469-length-10529-cov-3.801665_pt1 | contig 10529 bp, 11 predicted proteins | sample MGYA00248624_ERZ508555 | MGnify/ENA primary metagenome ERZ508555 (study PRJEB26222, sample SAMN06267773) | marine metagenome | isolation source: Saanich Inlet, British Columbia, Canada | place...
TTGATGAAATTTGTGTTTCTTTTGTGTTTCTCTCTACTTTTGCTTTTCGCATAACATCTTCCTATTTATTCTTAGAAGTGATTTATATCATATAATAATATTACTATATTAGCATAATTAATTCTTATTTCTAATTTATCTAACTCTTCTTAATAAAACATATAAAGCGCCTTCCCCTCCATCCCTAGGGGTTGCCCATGAAGTCATTAAAATAATTTCTTTTAATGGAGAAAGGTTTAACCATTTAGGAACTTCTTTTTTTAGAACACCTTCTGCTCCCATTTTTCCATATTTTTTACCTGTAATGATTAAGATGCTTCGTATATTACGTCTGTGACATTTTATAAGCTCATCATTTATATAGCTATGGGCTCTAAGCTGAGTAAATCCATGAAGGTCTATAGTTCTTTCGGGTCTTATTTTTCCTTTTCTTAATTTATCTGCCTGACTTGCAGAAATTCCGCTAGGTATTATTTTAGGATCTAGTTCTTGAATATTTGTATTGTTTTTAGCAATGGTTATATCACTTTTAATATCTTTTTTAATGCTTTCATTATTAGCTGTTTCATGCTTCATATTGTTTTTGGTATTAAGTTTTTTTTTCACAGAGTTTACATTCTTAGTTACAAACCTATTAGACTTTATATATTTTTTATCGTTTTTAGTAATATTATTCCATAGCTCATCATCATTACTAATAATATTATTTTTTTTATCTTTATGCATTTAACACTACTTATATTTGGAAATATGAAAAGCTAGCTTTAAACTATAAATAATTCTAATCCAAAAACCCTTCATTATAATTTTTATACAAAATATTTTTACGTCCTAAATCTTGAACATTTTTCTCTCCTAAAAAACCTAAGCTTTCGTCTAAAGAGTCCCTCATTATTTCAAGACATTTTGTTACACCTTTTTTTCCATAAGCCCCTAATCCATATAAAAAAGGTCTCCCTATTAATACTCCCTGCGCACCCATACATAGCGCCTTACAAACATCTTGGCCTGACCTTATGCCTCCATCCATATAAACCTCCATTTTCTTTCCAACTTTATCGACTATGTTTGGAAGGGCAGAAATTGAAGATATTGCTCCGTCTAATTGTCTTCCTCCATGATTAGAAACCACTATTCCGTCGTAGCCTAGTCTTGCCGCTATTTCTGCATCATCTGCGTCTAAGATACCTTTTAATATTATTTTTCCGTTCCATTGGTTCCTTAACCAATCTAAATCATCCCATGAAAACCTTGCATCAAACTGTTCTCCAATCCAAGACCAAAGAGCCCCACTATCGGTAACTCCTTCCGCATGACCAATTACATTTCCAAAAAAATGTCTTTTTGCTCTCAGCATTCCTAACGCCCATCTTGGACGAGATATAATTTGTTTAATGTGAGATAATTGAAATTTAGGCGGCGCTGATAATCCATTTCTAACGTCCGCGTGCCTTTGTCCCAATATATTCAAATCCATAGTAATCTGTAAAACTTTACACCCAGCATTTTGTGCCCGCTCTAATAATTGTGACATAAATTTTTTATCTTTCATAACGTAAAGCTGGAACCAAAAAGGTTTTGTTGTGTTTTCCGCAACATCCTCAATAGAGCAAATACTCATAGTAGATAGAGTAAAAGGAACACCAAATTCTTCACTTGCCTGTGCTGCAAGTATTTCTCCATCACGATGTTGCATGCCGCATAAACCTGTAGGCGCCAAAGCAACAGGAATAGACACTTTTTGTCCCATAAACTTTTTTGACAAAAACCTTTCTTCTATGTCAACGCCGACCCTTTGTCTAAATTTAATTTTGCCAAAATCATTTTGATTAGCAAAATATGTTTCTTGATTCCAAGATCCTGAATCAGCATACTCATAAAACATTTTTGGCACACGTTTTTGTGCTTTATTCTTTAAATCTTCTATATTAAAAATATTGTTCATATTCTATATGCACTCCCGAATCTTTTTTAATAACTAATTTTTGATATATGAATTTTCTAAGATACATAACTTATCATAAAATAAAGTTAAAAAAAAGGAGCATAAAAATTATGCTCCTTTAATTTATATAATAAGCCTAAACTTATATAAAGTATTGACTACCACATAGCTGTTGGGTGACCAATTGAACCTGTAGCTCCTACTATTGGAACTGGGTTATATATATAAGCAAACTCATAAACACCAATATCAACTAATTTACTTGTGTTTAAGTTTTCTTGGTTAATTATACCATGACGAGTTTGTAAAAATTGGTGAACACAGAAAACGCAATCTGGATCTTCATTTGGCACAGCATCTCCTGGCCAAGTATCAAAACCTGTTACGCCGCCATTACCGTCAGCAATCCAACGAGCTACTTCCATACCAATTCCTGGGCAACCGCTGTTATATTTAGCATTGTCAACAACCCAATATTGATCCCATCCTGTGTGGAACAAAATTGCATCACCTGGCATCATTTTATAATCTGACATACCTTGAGCTTTTAAAGCTGCTTTAACGTCTGTCATTTTAATCATGTCTCCAACTTCCATTACTTCCACGCCTCTTACAGCAGCAATATCTAATAATATTCCTCTAGCTATAATTGGGTTTAGATGCTCAAGACCATTAAATTTAAGACCATATGCGCCATTCATTTCTTGAACAGAACGACCATTATACCATCTCATTTCATTTTTATCACCATCTGCTCCAACTTGAACGCCAATATGACCTAAACCGTCAAACTGTGTTCCTGCTTGTCCAATTTCAGTTGTAAGGAATTCATCATTCCACATAACTTTATTTGGTCCAAATGCACCACCAGTAGGGGCACCAGGTATACGTAATACAAATTTACGGGCTCCAAACATTGGTTGAGTTGATGTATAAGGATGGCCTAACTGCATAGTTTTGCCTTCTTTAACCATAGCTAAAGCTCTTTTTACAACTTCTGGTTTTTTGTACCAGTTTGTTGATCCAGCTTGGTCGTCTGCTCCCCAAAGTGGGTTAGGCCACCATCTTTCACCTAAAGGTGTTTCCATGCAATCTCCGTCAACCCATGCTTTCCCTTTAAGATCTGCAAATTTATTACAATGGCCATCAGCAAATGATGTGCCCACCATAACAAACATAGCAACCATACTTGTTGCTAGTGTTACTAATAATTTATTCATTCTTCTCTCCTCCGTTTCCCTATTTAATCTTTCGTAAATAAACAGGAAGTGTTTATTTAAAGTTACTTTTCTAATTAAGAAGATAAGTTTGGCTAAAAAATTTAGGATTATCAAGTTTAAAATAAAAAAAATTCTTGAAATGCCTTATTTGGGAATAAACGCCCATAAAGATCCGCTGGAATTTAATCTTCCTGCAATCTTTTCTGGATAAACGCCTTTTCCTAAAAATAGGTCTATTCTTGTGGGCCCTTTAATAGCAGCACCTGTGTCCTGTGCTAGAAAAAAGTTAGAATACTTTTGATCAGACCTATCTGTAAAAAATTTTTGTACATCAACCCATAAAGGTAAGTGGTATGGTAAAAAATTATTATCTATTGCAGCAGAATGCATAGGCGTAACTACAACTCCGCTCGCTCCTATTGGGCCTGCTGCTCTTACTCTTTCTTTAAAAAATATAAATCTTTTATTATTATATCTTAGCAAGGTTGCCTCTTTATTATTTTTTTGCATCCAATTTGTAATACTTTGCATTGACATGTTTTCTTTAGATATAATGCCGTCCTTAATTAATTTTCTTCCTATAGAAAAATACTCATGGCCATTATCACCATCATACCCTACAGAAATGTTTTTTCCGTTCGGAAGTTTTATTATCCCAGAGCCTTGAATGTGTAAAAAATATGCTCTTGCTGGGTCGTCAATATAGGCGATTATATTATCTTTATATATGTTATGCTTTTCTATCTGTTCTCTAGTAAAAGCAGGAACAAATTGATTTTTTTCTATAAAGCCTGTTATTTTTTTATTTTTTAATTCGTCATCAAATAGCCCCAAATCTATTGTAATTAAATTATTTGGTCTTTTATAAATTGGGGCAGCATTAGGTGCATCAGACTGAGAAAACTCTAACCTACCTTTTATTTCTAATTCAATATAACCGGTAAAAAGTGTTTGCTCTTTAGATGCTTCTATTTTTACAGGATAAAAATTGCCTTCTACTAGTTTTTTTAATTCTTTATTATTTTTTACATTATTTAATTGCACACAAAAAGCTTTATACCCGTCCAAATTAATCAAAATATCAAAGAATTTAATTGTAGTGGTGTCTTGCTTTTTTAAGATTTTTTTACAGCTCTCTTCTAATGCTATTTTCGCTGTAAAAATTTCTCCGTTTTTCCAACCTGGAAGCTCCAAATATGTTACTTTCGTAATTATTGGCAAACTAGAATTTAACTGTTTTCTATTATTATTCCAAAAAACAAATATGCTTATGCATAAACACACAAAACTTAATAATAAGAAAAATGCTTTATACTTTCTATTTAATCTCATGCATCTAATATATTAATTAATTTTATTTGTGCCAAAAAGTTTCCAATTAGGACTATCTGAATCTAAAGACCTAGAAAAGGTCCAAGTTACATTAAGATCATTAGGTGAATCAATATTATCAGAAAAAACAGTTCCATCACTCTTTTTAATTAGGAGGCTTTCAAGATAATCAAAATCTACTCTTATATATGCTATATTTTCTAAAACTTTTATTTCGCTAATATTTGTTTTTTTTACCTCTATATTGGCCTCTTCTACCATAAGGCCTTCTCCTTCTCGTTCCAATATACCCTTTTCAAAAAGTCTAAAAACATCGTCCTCTAAGTAAGATATTAAAAGTTTTTTATTTCCTTCATATTTTGCATTTAAAATCATATTAAATGCTTTCTCTGCACCAGAAAGAAATTCTTTTTTGCTGAACTTAGGGAAAACTTTAATTAAATATCCTAGTCCTGTTCCATTTTCTACTTCTATTGGCTCCAAAGTTTCTTGCAGGTCTTGTTTTATATTTACTATCTTTTGCGGAATATTTTCCATTTTTTTTGTTATAATTTTAGACTTTACGCCTAAGATTCTATAAAGGCGTATACCTAGAACGCCTGCTATAACAGCAAATAATATTATATCAAAATATTGCACTTAATTTATTTCCATTTCTTTTTTTAACATAAGGTGTGTAGTCATCTAGGTAAAGAAAAAATTACTGTTCATTTATTTTATTCCAGAGTGGTTCTTTAATTTTTTGTAACATTTTATCATGCGCGTCCTCTTCTTCTTTAGTTAAAAGAACACATAAATGTGCTAATTCTTTTTCTATAGTTTGTATCTCCCCCATAGAAGAGCCTTGCTTTTTAGAAGGTGGGCTTAAAACTAAGCTAGCTTGTCTTCCTCCTGTTAATTCCAAATACACTTCTGCTAATAACTGAGCATCTAATAGGGCGCCGTGCTTACCTCTTTGTGATAAATCTATATTAAACCTTTTACATAAAGCATCTAAACTTGCCGCTGCACCTGGTATAGTTTGCCTTGCTAATTGAACAGTGTCTATTGCATTCTCTATGCTTATTATAGGTAAATTTACCTTCTTTAATTCATTGTTTAAAAACCCAACATCAAATCTAGCATTATGAATTACAAGCTCAGCACCTTCGATAAAAGTTAAAAACTCTAAAGAAACCTCTTTAAAAAGAGGCTTATTAGATAAAAAATTGTCGTCAAGACCATGCACAGCAAATGCAGCCTCTGGCATACTTCTTTCTGGATTTAAATATGTGTGCCATTCTTTACCAGTAGGTATATTAATATCAAGTTCCACACACCCTATCTCTACTACCCTATGTCCGTCTATAGGGTTTAAGCCTGTCGTTTCCGTATCTAGTGCAATTCTTCTCATTAAAATGCCCTTAATAAAATATCTTTAACTTGATCTCTTGTGAACCTGTATCCTATCCCAGAATTAACAATAAAATCTGCTCTTTTTCTTTTTTCTGTATCGGACATTTGGGTCTTTAAAATATTATTAAATTTTTCTTCGGTCATGTTTGTTCTGCTCAATGCTCTCTGTTTTTGAATAAAAAAAGGTGCAGAAACAACAACTATAACATCACAAAATTTTTCACCTTGCGTTTCAAATAACAAAGGAACATCATAACATATCGCTTTAAATCTTTGTCTTTGTGCCCATTCTTTCCATTTCTTTCTTTCTATGCCAACATGAGGGTGAACAATGCTTTCAAGTTCACTTTTTTTCTTTTCATTATTAAAAATTATGCTTCCGAGTTTTACTCTATCTATATATTTAATGTTTGTAGTTTTTACTAATGTGCCTACAAATCGCTTTCCTATTGTAGAAACTAGTTTCCCATTTGGCCCTAGTAATTTGTGTACACATTTATCAGCATTAAAAACAGGTACTCCGTAGGAATTAAATGTTTTTGATGTTGCGCTTTTTCCCATAGCTATGGAACCAGTAAGGCCTATGATCAACATATAATTAACTTCTTCCTAAATGCTCTATTACTTTATTTCTTAGTGTGTCTGTCACAATAACTTTTTTATCATACCACAGCTCAAAAGCTGGGGCGGCTTGATTAAGTAACATTCCTATCCCATCTATCGATGTCAAATTTAATGCCTGCGCTTTATCAAGTAGTTTTGTTTGTAAAGGGTTATAAACAATATCATATATTATGGCATCTTTATTCATTTTTTCTAAACACACTTCTAAATCTGGCTGACCTTTCATTCCTAAACTAGAACAATTAACTAAAAGTGCACTATTCAATAAAGCTTCATCAGATTCATTACAAAAAATTATGTGTGCTTCTGGAAAAAGCTTATTCATATCTGCTATTAAACGCAGTGCTCTTTTTTTATTTCTGTTTACTATTCTTATTTCGTTTTTATTTTCTTTTAAAAAAGACCAGATTACTGCTCGGCTTGCACCGCCTGCCCCAATAACTGTTATGGCTCCTTTTTTTTCTTTCCAATGCGGTGCTGCCATAGTTAAATGCTGCATAAAGCCATAAGCATCCGTATTAAAGCCAAACAATTTGTTTTTTTCTCCGACTTTAATAGTATTAACCGCACCTAAAGCTAAAGCATCTTCCGTTATTTCATCTAAATAAGGCATTACTTCTCTTTTGAACGGTACCGTAACATTTATACCCCTTATTTTGTTCTTAGACATGTTTCCTAAGAAAGCAGGTACCTCATGTTTCTCTAGCTCATAAAGATTATACTGAGAGTTTATATTATTCATGCTCATCCAATGTTGATGAATTACTGGGGATAGGCTATATTTTATAGGGTTTCCTATTATTCCTGTTACCGTTTTATTCTGCACTTTTATCTCTTTCTTTAAATTCTCTTAAATATTCTAAAGCCGCAGCTGCTGTTTCCTCTATTGATTTTCTTGTTACATCAATGACTGGCCATTTGTTTTTTAAAAAAAGTTTTTTTGCCGCTAAAACTTCTTCTTTTATTATCTCTTCTTCTATATAATTTGTTTGTTTTGTTTCTCCCACCGAAGTAAGTCTAGATTTTCTAATTTGTACTAATCTTTCAGGGCTCGTTGTTAATCCAATAATCAGCGCTTTTGCAAAAAAAAGGTTTGGGGGCAAAGCAATATTAGGAACCATAGGAATGTTAGCTGTTTTTAAGCCTCTATTTGCTAAATACATTGCTGTCGGCGTTTTAGAAGTTCTGGAAACTCCTACTAATATGATATCCGCCACTTCCAAATCATTAGATAATTGTCCATCATCATGTGTTAAAGTAAATTGCATTGCTCCTATTCTATCAAAATAGCCATGAGACAAACTATGTTGTCTTCCTGGTTCATCCATGGCCAATTCATATTTAAAATAATTTTCCATTGCTTCCACCACAGGGTCAAGAACAGGAATTATTGGAACGCCTATTTTTTTACAGCCTTGCTCTAATATTTTTCTAAGGTTTTTGTCTATTAAAGTATAAATTACTGGCCCTTTATTATAATTTATTTCTTCTAATATTTTTAATAATTGTTTTTCTGATCTTACTAAAACCCAACTATGTTCTATGGGATTAAAGTTCTTAAAATGAGCATTGGCAGATCTTGATACCGTGCTTACTGTTTCTCCTGTAGAATCAGATATTATATGAATATGTATGTTTTTATTTATTTTATTCCCCTTTAATACTTTTCTATAAAGTTATACAGTTTTTATAACATGTTAATATTTTATATTTTATTGTGTTAATTACCTTAATAATAATTATAACAATAAAGTTTAATAGGTATAGTAGTAAAAATAACCAAATATATGAGAATTAAATACTTGCTTTTTATGTATAAATATTTAATCCCCATATTACCTATGACCAACTACTAATATACTTTATTATACTTATTATATATTTAATAGGAAGTACTGTGGATAACTTAATAAAAACATCCCCTTTAATAAAAGTGTTAAGTGGTAAAAAAGTGACAACTACACCTGTTTGGATAATGAGGCAAGCAGGAAGATATTTACCAGAATATAGAGAAATAAGAAAAAATGCCGGTTCATTTTTAAATCTATGCATGAATCCTAAACTATCGGCAGAAGTTACTCTTCAGCCTCTTAGAAGATTTGACTTAGATGCAGCTATTATCTTTTCAGATATTTTAACGATCCCTATGGCGTGTAATAGAGATTTAAAGTTTGTAGAGAACGAAGGACCTAGATTAAAACCTATTACAAATAAAAAAGAAATATTAGAATTAGAAATTACGAATTATGAATATTTGGAGCCTGTATATGAAGCTTTGAATATTGTTAAAAATAATTTATCTTTTGATAAAACATTAATAGGTTTTGCAGGAGCACCTTTTACAATTGCTGCCTATATGATTGAAGGAAAGGGAAGTATATATTTTTCTAAGTGTGTTTCTTTTTTTAAGAAAGATGAAAAACTATTTTTGTTACTACTTAGTAAACTTGAAAAACTTATTGCAAATCATTTAATAAAACAGATAGAAGCTGGAGCGGAGGCTATACAAATATTTGAGTCTCATGCTAAAATAGCATTAGATGAAAATAAATTTAAACTATTTTGTATAGAGCCTGTGAATAAGATTATAAAAACAATTAGGAACACACACCCAAATGTAAAAATCATTGGATTCCCTAGAAATGCAAATAAAGCATATTTAGAATACGGAAAAAATTTAGACGTAGATTGTATATCAATAGATCAACACACAGACATTAAATGGTTAATTACTAATATGAAAATGATGAATACTCGGAGTGTATGTCTACAAGGTAATTTAGGCCCAGAAATTTTATTAGCAGGAGGGATAAACATGGTAAATAAAATTAACAATATTTTAGATTCTTTTTCTTCTATTAATCATATTTTTAATTTAGGCCATGGAATTATAAAAGAAACCCCAATAAAAAATGTAGAACTGTTAATAAAAACAATAAAAAGCAGAAAGAAATGAAAAAAAAAATAGCAGTAGTACTTTTTAATTTAGGGGGCCCCGACCAATTATCGTCTGTAAAACCTTTTCTTTTTAACTTATTTAATGACCCTGCAATAATAGGGACCCCCACGTTAATAAGATATTTTTTAGCTAAATTAATTTCAAATAAAAGAGAAAAAACAGCACAAGAAATTTATTCTTTTATGGGAGGAAAATCCCCTATTTTAGAACAGACTATAAATCAAGCCGATATGCTAGAAAAAAAACTAAAAAGTGAAAAAAACGAATATAAAGTTTTTATTTCTATGAGATATTGGAAACCTTTCGTAAACGAAACAATAAAAAAAGTAATTAACTGGGGTCCTCAAGAAGTAATTCTTTTGCCTCTTTACCCACAATTTTCAACTACTACTTCAGGATCATCTTTAGTTTCTTGGAAGGATGCCACCCTTAAAAATAAATACAAGATTCCTACTAAGATAATATGTTGTTATCCGACAGAAGAAAATTTTATTTTAGCACACACAAAAAGTATAAAAACCATTTTAAATAAGATCAAAAACAATAATGATCAAAATCAAAACATTAAACTTTTATTTAGTGCACATGGTCTACCAGAAAAAATTATTAAAAAGGGAGATCCTTATCAAAACCAAGTTGAAAAAACAGTAAATAAAATTATTGAAAATATAAATAAAAAGAAATTTAGCTATACAATTTGCTATCAAAGTAAGGTCGGCCCTTTAAAATGGATAGGACCTTCTACTGAAAATGAAATTATAAAAGCTGCGAGAGACAAGCAGACAATAGTTTTAATTCCTATTGCTTTTGTAAGCGAGCATTCTGAAACTTTGGTTGAGTTAGACATAGAATATAAAGAGATTGCAAAAATTAATGGTTGTAAAAGATATTATAGAGTTCCCGCTTTAGGCATACATAAAGATTTTATTAATAGTTTGTATAATTTAATTTTAATAAACAGTAACAATATAATATTAAATAAAAAAGTATGTCAGAGTAAATTTAAAGAATGTTTTTTTAACACTTTATGGGAAAATAAATGACTTTTTACTTA
>ENA-OREN01005471-OREN01005471.1-marine-metagenome-genome-assembly--contig:-NODE-5471-length-10528-cov-3.049278_pt1 | contig 10528 bp, 6 predicted proteins | sample MGYA00248624_ERZ508555 | MGnify/ENA primary metagenome ERZ508555 (study PRJEB26222, sample SAMN06267773) | marine metagenome | isolation source: Saanich Inlet, British Columbia, Canada | place...
TCCGCGTCACCGGCCGTGATGACAACAATGGGAGTGCCGAGCCGGGGAACCAATCGAGCTACTTCGAATTCGAGCCGGCTCAGCGGCGTGTTGACCGCCCAGAACAGGTGACAGGCGCCGAACTCCCCCTGCTCGCGCAGATCAAGCAGCGCTATCTCGTCGTCCGCAGTCAATGCGGCGCGTAGTATCTCGGATTTCATATCGGTCATTCTACAGTAAACCTACGTGTATTGAGATTCGGTGCGGGTCCGGTGCATGATAGCGTCAGCGTGACAAAATTCGACACGCTTCAGCATCCATCCGAAGACCAGGGACCAGACCATGAGCTTGACGATCGAACAATTCGGCACCGAATGTCACGACATCCTGAGCAAGGGCTCGAGCGACGAAAACCTCGAAGCCGTGCGCGGCGTACTCGAACGGTTTCTCGCCGATGAACAGTTCGTCGGCACCCATCTCGGCCCGGACAACGAAGTGAAACGCAAAATTCTCTTCGAGGATCCGGAGCTCGGATTCTGCATCTGCGCGCATGTCTATCTCGGCTCAGCATCCGCACCGCCGCACGACCATGGGCCGACCTGGGCAATCTACGGCCAGGCGACCGGCCAGACCGTGATGACCGAATTCAAGGCGCTGCAGGCACCCTCGGGCGACACCCCGGGAAAGGTCGAGCCGGTGAAGACCTATGACCTCGACCCGGGCATGGCCGTCGCCTACCCGGCCGGGCGCCTGCACGCCCCCAAGCGTGAGGGCGACACGCGCCTGATCCGCATCGAGGGCCGCAACCTCGATCATGTGAGCCGCGAAGCCTTTGAGCTGGCCTGATTGTCTGAACCCACAAAGCCGGCGCGCGACGGCGCGGTCGCACGCGCGGCCACGCATTTTGACAGCGGCGATTTCGTCGCCGGACTGACGCGTCTCGTCGCGCACCCGACCCAGAGCCAACTTCCCGGCGCGCATCCGGCGCTCGCGAGCTATTTAGGCGATGTTGTCGGCGCAGAACTCGGGACTCTCGGGTTCGCCCTGGAGATTTTCGACAACCCGGACCCGGGCGCGGGGCCCGTGTTGCTGGCCACACGCCACGAAGGCGACGATCTTCCGTCGGTTCTGATCTACGGCCATGGCGACGTGGTCGCGGGCCAGGATGACAAATGGCGTGCCGGGCTCGCGCCGTGGAACGTCACGCCGGACGGCGACCGGCTCTATGGCCGCGGTACCGCCGACAACAAGGGCCAGCACTGGACCAACATCGGCGGCCTGCGCGCGGTCATCGCGGAACGCGGCCGGCTGGGCTTCAACTGCACGATCCTGCTCGAAAGCGACGAGGAGATGGGCTCACGCGGGTTGCGGGAGTTCTGCCGTCAACATGCCGACCGGTTGCGCGCGGATGTGCTGATCGCGTCGGACGGTCCGCGCCTCGACCCGGCGCGCGCCACCATTGTGCTCGGCTCGCGCGGCCTCGTGAATTTCGAACTCGCACTCAAGCTGCGCGACGGCGCCCACCATTCGGGCAACTGGGGCGGGCTGATCCGCGACCCGGGCGTGGTGCTGTCCCACGCCATCGCCAGCCTGTCGGATGCACGCGGCCAGATCGCCGTGCCCGAATGGCGCCCGACCTCCCTCACCCCGGACATCCGGGCATTGCTGGCCAAGGTGAAGGTATCGGGCGGCGATGGCAGCCCCGACATCGACACCGACTGGGGCGAAGAAGATTTGAGCCCCGAGGAACGGGTCTATGGCTGGAACAGCTTCGCTGTGCTTGCCTTGGACCTGGGTAATCCGGAACGGCCTCAGAATGCGATCGCGCCCGAGGCGCGCGCGGTGTGCCAGATTCGTTACGTGGTCGGCACCGACCCGGACGACATCCTGCCGGCATTGCGGCGTCATCTCGACGCGCACGGCTTTCGCGACATCAACGTGACGCCCACCCGGATGGCCGGTATGCGGGCCACGCGGTCTGATCCGAACAACGAATGGGTGCAGCGGGCGCTCGCCTCGGTGAACGAGACCCTTCAAGGCACAAGCGGTGGTGAAGCGGCGCTGATCCCGAACATCGGCGGCGGCATCCCCAACGATATCTTCGCCGAGGATCTCGGCATGCCGACCGTGTGGATTCCCCACTCCTATGCCGGGTGCAACCAGCATGCGCCGAACGAACACATGCTCGCCTCCGTCGCGCGCGAGGGACTACAAATCATGGCCGGTCTGTTCTGGGATATCGGCGCGGACTAGCGCGAACCTGTTGGCTTACTCGGCGGCCTCGGCCGTCTCGAGCGCTTCGCTGGCTGTCAACCAAACCGCCTCGGCAGCATCCAGTTTTTTCTCGATCTCGCCGCGCTGCTTCATCAGGTCGCTCACCGCCGTATTGCGATAGGGTGCCTCGGCATTGTCCGGATCGAACATGGCCCGATCCATCGCGGTCCGCTGATCGGTCAGCCTGGCCATTTCCTGCTCGGCCTTGCGCGCACGCGTGCGCAGATCCTTGTTTCGCTCGCGGGCCTCGGCTGCGGCCCGGCGGGCGTCCTTCTTGTTGCCGCGTTTCTCCCTGGGTGCGGCATCCGCACCGGAACTTTCCCGGGACTTGCTCTGCCCGCGCCCCAGCAGGAGATCACGATAGTCATCGAGGCTGCCGTCGAACTCGCGCGCAGTGCCCTCGTCGATCAGGATCAGCCGGTCCGCCGTCATCTCCAGCAGATGGCGATCATGGCTGACCACCACCACCGCGCCGTCGAACGCGTTCAGGGCCTGGACCAGGGCCTCTCGCGCGTCCACGTCCAGATGGTTCGTCGGCTCATCGAGAATCAGGATATGCGGCGCGTCACGGGTGATCAGGGCCAGCGCGAGGCGGGCCCGCTCGCCGCCCGACAGCTTGCCGACCGCAAGATGCACTTTTTCACCGGAAAACCCGAACCGCCCGAGCTGGTTGCGCACCATGCCCGGATTGGCGTCGGGCAACAGCCGGGCCATATGCTGCAGCGGGGTGTCGGCCGCGACCAGCTCCTCGACCTGATGCTGGGCGAAGTAGCCAACGCGTAGTTTGCTGCTGGAGGTTACGTCTCCAGCCATGGCTTCCAGCTGACCGGCCAGCAGGCGTGCGAGCGTGGTCTTGCCGTTGCCGTTGCGGCCGAGCAGCGCGATCCGGTCGTCGGGGTCGATGCGCAGGCTGAGGTCCGACAGTATCGGCGTGTCGGCGACATAGCCGACGGCCGCGCGGTCCAGGACCATCAACGGCGGGCGCAGCTCCTTGGGACTCGGGAAATCGAACACCAGGCTGGGGTCTTCTGCCGCCGCTGTGATGGGCTCCATGCGGGCCAACGCCTTCATCCGGCTCTGGGCCTGGCGGGCCGTGTGGGCCTTGTAGCGCCAGCGATCGACATAGGCCTGCAGCTTGGCGCGCTTTTCTTCCTGTTTGACGCGCATGGACGCCACCTGGCTGAGGCGTTCGGCACGAATTTTCTCGAACGCGTCGTAGCCGCCGGGATAGAGGCTTATCGCGCCGCCCTGCACGTGCAGGATATGGTCAACCACGTTGTTGAGCAGGTCGCGCTCATGGCTGACCACGACCATCGAGGCGGGATAGGTCTTGAGGAAGGTCTCGAGCCACAGCGCGGCCTCGAGATCGAGATGGTTCGAGGGCTCATCGAGCAGCAGCAGGTCAGGCCGCGAGAACAGCAGCCCTGCCAATGCCACGCGCATGCGCCAGCCACCCGAGAAGGACGACAGCGGCTGGTGCTGGTCGTCTTCGTCGAAGCCGAGCCCAGCGAGAATTCGTGCGGCACGCGCGGGCGCGCCGTGGGCGTCGATCAGCCCCAGCCGCTCGTGGATCACGGAGATGCGCTCGGCGTCCGTCGCGGTGTCGGCCTCGTCCAGCAGATCCACGCGTTCGGTGTCGGCGGCGAGCACCATCTCGAATGGCGTCATCGGGCCACCCGGCGCTTCCTGGGCGACATAGCCGATCTTCGTGCCACGCGGCGTCTCGACCGAACCGTCGTCGGCCTCGAGCAGTCCGGCGATGATCTTCAGCAGGGTCGACTTGCCCGCGCCATTGCGCCCGATCAGCCCCACGCGGCTGCCGGTGGGCAGCATGGCGGTAGCGCCTTCGAGGATCGTCTGGCCGCCCAGACGCGCGGTGATGTTGTTCAGTGTCAGCATGGAAGCGCGGCTGATAGCACACGGCGCGGCGTTACGGAAACCATGCGCCGCGCGCCAGACTCAGTTTCTGGACAGGAATATCTCGTACAGGGTATTCGCCAGTTCCGCCCGTTTGAATGGTTTGGTCAGCAGCGCATCACCTATTTCCGATACACCGGCCTCGGTTCCGATGTCCGGGTCATAGCCAGTCATGAATACGACCCTCAAAGCCGGGTTGATGCGCTTTGCCTCGGCGCAAAATTGCGGTCCGCTAACACCACCCGGCAGAACCACGTCGGATAGCAACAGGTCAATCTCCGTTCCATGCGCATCGAGGACTTTCTGCGCGGCCGCAGCGTCGGACGCTACTTCCACCTGATACGACAATCCTTCCAGGAAATTTCTCACAAACATACCCATGTCGGGATCGTCTTCCAGAACCAGAATTAGTTCCCCGCTTCCGGCCTGCAATACGTCAACCGAACTGGCTTCCTGTTCAGTTGGCCCGCTGCCGCTGCGCGGAAGATACATAACCACATCTGTGCCCTCGCCCGGTGCGCTTTGGATAAAAACACCGCCCCCGGATTGCCGGGCAAAGCCATACACCATCGACAAACCGAGACCGCTGCCGGCCCCGACATCCTTGGTGGTAAAGAAGGGCTCAAATGCATGCGCGCGGGTTTCGTCGGACATACCCGAGCCCGTATCGCAAACCGAAATTTGCACATACTCACCGGTGGCGAGTTCCTCACCCAAGCGCTCGTCGGGTTCGCGATACACCATATTGGCGCAGTGTACGGTCAGTGTTCCGCCTTCCGGCATCGCGTCTCTGGCGTTGATAGCCAGATTCAAAAGCGCGTTCTCGAACTGCCCCGGATCTGCATGGACCGGCCACAGAATTGCAGGCATCTCTTGGACGATATTTACCTGTTCACCAAGGGTTCGGCTTATGAGATTCAACAAGCCGGGAATCAATGTCTCCAACTTGACCGACTGCGGCGCCAATACCTGTTGCCTGGAGAAAGACAGCAGACGTTCGGTCAATTCAGCACCGCGCTTTCCCGCCCGCTCGATCGCCGCGAGTTGGCTGTCCTCGCCCAGTTTGTCCCCCAGAATCTCGGCATTGCCCAGGACAACCGCCAACAGATTATTGAAATCATGGGCGATACCACCGGTCAGCTGTCCGACCGCCTCCATCTTCTGTGATTGATGGAGCTGTTCCTGGGTTTTCTGATGGTCGGTAATATCGGTCGTGATGGTCCCGATACCAACCGTCCGCCCCCGCCCATTCCGGACCGGAAATTTGTTGATGATCATGTAGCGGTCGCTGCCGTCGGCAAACGGGAGTTTTTGACGCCATTCGTTGGGCATATCCGTCGCGAAAACTTCTTCATCCTGGGCCTTGTAGAGTGCGGCATATTCGGGCGAAAAATATTCTCCGGGCGCTGAACCAGTGACCTGTTCGGACGAATATCCGTACCATTCCTCGAATTTTGAGTTCACGAGCTGAAATCGGCCTTCGAGGTCTTTCAGAGAAATCGCCGAGGGTGAGTTTTCGATCATGCCGCGAAAGCGTTCCTCGCTGTCTCGAATGGTCTGCTCGGCCTGCCGGAGTTCGGTGATATCTTCAATCAGAGAATTAAAACCCTCGACCTCTCCAGCTGTGTCGAACTGGGGCACATAGTTGACGCGTACAACACGGGTCTTGCCGTCGGGATAGGACACCTCCTCGACGAAGGAGACATACTCACCTGCCAGGGATTGGTCGACAAATGATCGGAACTTGTCGAGTTCCGCGCCAAAAACATCACCCATCGACTGGCCAATGATCTCCTCAGGGGAACGCGCGAGCCAGGCAGCGCCGGTCTTGTTCATGAAAACGTAGCAACGGTCTGTATCGACGCGTGCAATCCAGACCGGCAGATTATTCGTGACCGTTCGCAGTTGATCCCGGCTTTCGACGAGCTGTCGTTCGGCCATTTCGCGGTCGGTTACGTCACGCAACGATACGAGGATCGCTTCCTTGCCTTCCCAAATAATACGCGCCGCGTTTCGTTCGACCGAAACTCGCGATCCGCCAGATGTCAAAAAATCAACCGAACGCTGCGCGGAAAAATTGCCCTGTAGCAGCTGCCGTCGACGTTCATCGATGTCGGACCGAAATTCTGGTGCGATCAGATTGATTGCCTCCATGCCAACCAATTCCGACGGCGATCCATAGCCCAACATTCGGGCAACAGCATCATTCACAAATATGATTTCTCCTGCGACATGCACAATAATGCCGTCGGGGGAAAGCTCGACCAGTTCACGATATTGCAGCTCGCTTTCACGGATCGCTACCTCGGCCAGCTTGCGGTCTGTGATCTCGTTCTCGAAGGCCTCGTTTGACGCCCGGAGCTCCGCCGTTCGCTCCTGAACCCTCTGGTCGAGCTCGTCGCGCGCCGCGCGGAGAGTTTCCTCGGCAAGCTCGCGTTCCCCAATCTCACTTTGTAGTTCGGCGTTGACTTGCTCGATTTCCGCGGCCATGCGGGCCCGCTCGGTGATATCTCGACCGAGGCCGCGGTAGCCGAGAAAGTCCCCGGCCGCATTGAACACCGGCGTGCCGGATACGGACCAGTTGTGCCGGTCACCGTTGGATCCGATATGGGTAAACCGGAAGTTACGAAACGGCCGGCGCGCGCGGAGAGTCTCCTGATGGCGCCCCCAGATTGCCGGATCGGCAGCTTCTACATCCGCCAATTCTTGCCGGGTTCTGCCGTAGTAGGTCGTCGGATCTACCCCGCCATTGACCTTCCGCATTCCATCCGAAACATAGGTAAACCGCATCTCGGCATCGACTTCCCAAAGCCAATCCGCGGCCGCATCGACAAGGTCGTTGTAGCGGGCCTGCAATTCAGCAAGCATTTCCAATGCGTCTTCGGTGTCAGGGATGGCCATGGGGTATCTGCGCATTTACACCCGTATTGCACGACAATGCGCCAGATCGGCGCAAGGTAGATCATCGGGTTTCAGGTCAAGCGTTCGTCAGAAAATCTATGCATGGTAGCACCATGCAAAGGCCATTCTACTCGGCGCAGACATCCACCTCAATGATACCATCGGCCTAGCCGATACCCGGTTCGAACACCATCAGCCTGGTGTCTTAGGGAATGATTTCGATCCCGTCCGCTACTCCGCCGCTTCGCGGACCTCGAACCCATCGCGGGTCAGGCCCGCAGCAGCCATGGCGTCACCGATACGCGCGATCTCGGCGGCGGGCAGCTTGACCAACGGCGGGCGCACCACGGCCCGGTCCTGGCGGCCCAGATGGACCAGCGCTTCCTTCATGCGGTTGTGCATGTCGCCGAACGGGTCGGCGTAGAAGGCCTCGGTGGCGTGCCACATGCGCTCGGCGACATCACGCGCGGTCGCAAGATCGTCGGCCTGCACGGCCCGGAACAGGGCGACCTGCATGTCGGCGATCACCGAGCCGGCACCCGACAGGAGGCCGTTCGCGCCCATCACGAGGGACGACATCATCCAGGCGGAGTTGGTCGACAGGACATTCACCGGTCGCGGCAGGTTCTGCAGCGCGTTGATGTGACGCGCATGGGCCTGGGGCGGCGACCAGTCCTTGACCGCCTTGATCGACGGGATGTCCTCGGCCAATCCGACCAGCGTGTCGAGGGAATAGGCCAGCTCGTCGCCATACTGGAAGACGATCAGCGGCAAATCCGTGGCGTCGGCGATGGTCTTGAAATGGGCCATGGCCATCTCGGGGCGGTGGCGGATGCCGCCCATGCCCATGGAATGAGGCGGGAAACACAGCAGCGCGGACGCGCCGCCCGCCTCGGCCATCTTCGCGATCTTTGCGGCCTCGTGGCTGCCGTCGGCATAAACACCGTTGATCAGGGGCAGGCTGTCTCCGATCTCGTCCATGGACACATCGAGGATGGCGCGCTGCTCATCGAAGGAGCAGGCGTGGATCTCCGAGGAATGGCCATTCACCGTGACGGCGCTGATGCCGTCCGTGGCGGCCACGAAGGACAGGTGGCGCCGGGTCTCGGCCTCGTTAATCGCGAAATCCTCGTCGAAGGCGAGAATCGCGGCGGGGATCACGCCCGCCGGTGTGTAGTCCTTGAACTGGGTCATCGTCGGCTCTCCCGGTATCGCTTAGCCGTGATCATAATCGGCAAGGGTCGTGCCGTCTTCCACATAGACGGTCCTCTCGTAGCCGTCGGGGCGCCCGTTGGTCAGGGATTCGAGCAGCCAGTCGGCGATGCCCGGATAGATCTGCCCGGCCACCTCGCCCATGGGGTGGAACACGCCCTCGTAGAGCCAGAGCTCGCTCGGCCCGCCCAACCCGGCGCGGAAGGTGGCGATATCGTCGGGCGAGCACAGCTCGTCCATGTCGCCCGCGACCAGCATGTGCGGCACCTTCAGGCCCTTCGCCGCATCGGGCAGATGGGCCAGGCGGGATACGAATTCATCGAACTCGGCCTCGTCGCTGTAGCCGGCCATGTACATGAAGATGCGTTTGAAGTTGGGCTGGGCCTGCTCGAAGATCATGTCGAAGCTGCCGACATTGGCCATCTGGCCGCACACGGCACTGATGCGCGGATCCGCAGCACCGATCAGCACCCCCCAGCGCGAGCCCATGGACATGCCGAAGATGCCGATCTTGTCGGTGTCCACATCGTCGCGGGTGACCAGCCAGTCGACGACCGCGGAGGCGGCCTGCTCGTAATTGTCCTCGGTCTGCCAGGTGCCGTCGCGGTTGCACGCACCCTGCCCCGGCCCGTCGATGGCGCAGACATTCATGCCCCGCGGGATGAACTCGTTGTTGAACGGGTTGCAGACGTCTTCCTTGACCTGGTCCATGCCCGGCAGCGCGATGATCGTCGGCTTGGGGCCGTCACCCGGTGCCTTGTGGAAGGTCGCATAGGCGTTCTGGCCCGGCGCGAACTCGATGGTCCTGGATTCCATGGTCCCGTCGGACCATTCGACGACCTTGTCGTAGCAGCGATACAGCCCCTCGAACCATTCGACTTTCTGGGCCTGACCGTGGATCGGGATGAGATGCTGGGCGCGGCCATAGCAGATGGCGGCCCGGTGATTGAGCTGGCGTGCGGTGTACATACGCCCGCGCGCCTCGGCGTCCTTGGCCATGCCCTCGAGTACCGCAGCGCGCTTGCCCCACGCCTTGGGGAAAGAGCGGCGGCCCGAGACCTTCGAGTAGACCGCGTTCAAATCCTCGAACTTGGTGCCGCGCTCGAGCCGGTTCCCCATGATGCCGGGATGCAGGACGTCCTCGTTGTCCGACAGCATCAGGAAATTATCGAAGATCCAGCCCTGTTCGGCCCGCAATTGTGGTTTCGGCATTGGTGTTCACTCCCCCATCGATTTCCGGATTCTTACCCCGGCTTCATATTCCTTCATAGCCGCCCTCGCGCAGGCGATCGACCAGCGTGTTCACGGCATCCTGAGGCAGCCCCAGGCCGGTCAGCACGAATGCCCCCATCTGCAGGCTCGATTCCGCGAGTTCGGGAATTGTCCGTGTCGCACCAGCAGCATCCAGCTCGGCGGCGTGTTCGAGATCGCGCGCACGCGCATAGACCTGCACGTCCGGCCAGCGCCGGCGGATATCGCGCACCGCCTGTTCGGCGTCCCGCTCCACGTCGAGTGTCAGGACAATCGCGCCCGCCCGTTCGGCCCCCACGCTCGCCAACACTTCGGCGCGGCGACCATCACCATAGAAGACCGGTTCACCGGCTGTTCGTAGTTTCCGCACAAGCTCAGTGTCCAGGTCGAGCGCCACATAGTCGATCCGTTCCTCGCGCAACAGTGCGGCAATGGCCGCACCCACCCGGCCATAACCGGCGATGACGACGTGATGGCCAAGCTCCGCAATCTCGTCGAGTTCCGGCTCGAGTGATTGCGTATTTCCGCGCTCCAACCACGCGCCCACCCGCGCACCGGCCACGGCAAGAGCCGGCGTCACCATCATCGCCAGGCCGGCGACAATCAGAAAAAACTGGCCGTCTGCACCGGCGATCAACCCACCGGCCATGGCAAGGCCGACGACCAGCAACCCAAACTCCCCCGCCTGCCCCAGCAGCAGCCCCGCATGGACGGCACTGGCGAGCGGCAGGCCGAACATTCGGCCGAGGATCGTGGTGATCACCGCCTTCAGCGCGATCAGCCCAACCACGGACGCCACGATCAGCACCGCGAGGTCGGCGAAGGCGTTCAGATCGATGCTCATGCCGACCGTCAGGAAGAACAGGCCCATGAGCAGCCCCTTGAAGGGCTGGATATCGACTTCGATCTGATGTCGAAACTCGGTCTCCGCGAGCAGCAGCCCGGCGAGGAACGCGCCGAGCGCCAGGCTAAGCCCCGCCGCCGCCGTTGCTGC
>ENA-OREN01005478-OREN01005478.1-marine-metagenome-genome-assembly--contig:-NODE-5478-length-10519-cov-6.281268_pt1 | contig 10519 bp, 9 predicted proteins | sample MGYA00248624_ERZ508555 | MGnify/ENA primary metagenome ERZ508555 (study PRJEB26222, sample SAMN06267773) | marine metagenome | isolation source: Saanich Inlet, British Columbia, Canada | place...
AATATATCTTGTGGTAATTTTATTAAATTAAGTTTCCAAAAATTTTCGACTATTTTCTTTCCAAACCCATCAATATTTAAGGCTTCTTTAGAGACAAAATGTTTTAGTTTCTCTATTGCAATTTTTTCACACTCATAACCTTCACTGGCACATCTTCTAACTGCATCTTCTCTTTTGGTAACATTATTAAACTCTTTAATAGTTTTAGAACCACATGATGGACATTTTTTTGGAAATATAAATTTTAGCGATTTGTTATCTCTCTTCGTTTTATCCACTGATAATATATGAGGTATTACATCTCCAGCTCTCTCAATAGTTGCTAAATCTCCCATTCTTATATCTTTTCGATCAATCTCATCCTCATTATGTAAAGTTGCATTAGATACAATTACACCTCCAATATTGACTGGTTTTATTTTTGCAACCGGTGTTAAGGCTCCTGTTCTGCCAATTTGAATCTCTATATTAAGAATTTTAGATATTGCTTTATTAGAGGCGAATTTATGAGCAATAGCCCACCTTGGTGCATTGGCAACATTTCCAAGTCTTTTTTGCAGTTCAAAATCATTAATTTTATAAACTATACCATCTATATCAAAATCAATTTTTGTTCTATTTTTTTCAATATTTTCATAGTTGATCAACAAATTATTAACTCCTGTAATTAATTTATTAAGTGGATTAGTTTTAAAACCCCAGTCATTTAATTTTCTTAAAAAATCTGTTTGGTTTTTTATTTTTAAACCTTTTTCAAAACCAAAAGTATAAGCTATAAATTTTAAAGCGATTTTTTTTGTATCATTGGGATTTTTTTGTCGTAATGATCCTGATGCTGCATTTCTTGGATTTGCAAATTTTTCTTTTATATTTTCAAAATCACTATTTTGTATAAAAACTTCACCTCTAATATCAATTTCTTTAGGAAAGTCTTTTGACTCAATTTTTTTTGGAATATCTCTAATTGTAGCAAGATTATCTGTAATATCTTCTCCTTCTTTTCCATCACCTCTAGATAAACCAGTTTTAAACTCACCATTTTTATATATCAATGACGCTGATATACCGTCTATTTTAGGCTCTGTACTATAAGATAAATTAAAATTTTTATTTTTAGATAAAAAATTTAATATTCTTTTTTCAAAATTAATTAAGTCTTCTCTACTAAAAGCATTTGCTAAAGACAGCATCGGAACACTGTGTAGTATTTTTTTAAAATTTTTAGATGGTCTAAATCCTACTACTTTTGATGGTGAATTTTCTGAATTTAAAAATGAATATTTGTTCTCTAAAATAAAAATACTCTTTTTTAAATCATCATATTTTTCATCAGTTACTAGTGGTTTACTCTCATTATAATAATTCTTATTATAGTTGATTATTAACTTTATCTTTTTTTTATATTCAGATTCTATTTTTTTTTTATTCATCTCAACTAAACAGAGATTTAAATTTTTTTAATATTGAATTATTTTCTTTCTTAATATCTTTTATTTTATTTTTTTTATAATTTTTATTAAAAACACTGAATGATTTCTCATACCATTTGGACGATTGGTAATTATAGCCTAATAGATTGGCGTATTTCTTTGCCTCTGTTTCAATTCCAAGTATGTAGTAAATTTCAACTAATCTATGAGTAGCTTCTTCTACATAAATTGTAGTTTCATAATCATCAACAACAACTCTAAATCTATTTATTGCTGAAATCCATTTTTTTCTATCAACATAATATCTCCCCAAGTACATTTCTTTAGCAGCTAAAATTTCATCTATTAAATTAATTTTGAACATAGCGTCTGTGGCAAATTCTGTATCTGGGTATTTAGAAATTAAACTTTGAAATGTCTTTTTTGCATTTACTATAGATTGAAGATCTTTCTTTTCATCTACTATTTGTTCATAATAACACAACCCTAATAAATACTCTGCATACACAATATCTTTATGATTAGGATAAACTCTCAAAAATCGAGTCAATTCAGCCATCGCATCTCCATAATAATTTTGAGTATAATATGAATAGGCAGCCATCAAGGCGGATTTGGGTGCATACTCAGATTGTGGAAATAAGATTTCTGCTTCATTGAATTTTTTTGCTGCATAGAGAACATCGCCAGTCTTAAGTTCTTTTAATCCCTCCTCATAAGCTTCTATCATTTGAGATTCCAGATTTGCTTCATTGATTGTAGATTTTTCAATATCTTTTTTTGAACAAGAAAAACAAAATAAGGCAATTAAAAAAAAATAAAAATAATTACGATAGATCATGATTAATTATACCTTAATTTATATCTTTTAAAATATATGTTTAGCTTAAGCTATAGATTTTAATAATTTTCTATTTATTAAAGTATGAGGTAAGTTTTTTTCTTTTATTTCAAGTATTGAAAAGTTTTCTTTGTTTTCAAATACTTTTCTTAATAATTGATTGGTAAGATAATGACCTCCTTGAGAACATTTAATTTTAGCAATTATTCTATAACCAGATGTATAAAGATCACCAATGCAATCAAGTATTTTGTGGTTAACAAATTCTTTATTATTTCTTAATCCTTCTGGGTTTAAAATTTCTTGATCTTTAACTACAATTGCGTTTTCTAAACTACCACCTTTTGCTAGTCCATTTTTTTTAATTAACTCAATATCTTCAAACAAACAAAAAGTTCTTGAATTATATACATCATTTAAATCATCTTCAAAAACTTTAACTTTATTTCTCTGGTTTCCAATGATTTGGTTTTTATACTTTAATTCAAAATCTATATCTAAACTAAGAGCAGAAGGTTCTATTGAAATAAATCGATCACCATCTGTAAATTTAATTTCTTTATTTATCTTAATAATCTTAATAGGAGCATCACTTACAACTATTCCAGAATTAATGATTTTTTCAATAAACTCTTTTGCAGATCCATCTAAAATTGGAACTTCTTCATTATCAATTTCAATCAATGCATTGTCAATTCCTAGCCCAAATAATGCACCCATTAAATGTTCAATAGTTGAAACCTTAACACCAAATTCATTTTCAATAGTTGTATTTAGTGAAGTATTCGTAACGTTCATGAAATTAGGGTAAACTAGGTTATTTACTTTATGATCAACTCTTTTAAAAACAATCCCAAAATTAGGCTCAGCTGGTTTAATACAAATATTTACATTTAATCCACTGTGTAGTGCTACTCCATAAAACGAAACATTTTTACTAATTGTTTTTTGAGTTAAATAAGACATTAAAATCTTTTAATTTGATTTTAATAAACTTTAAAAACAACAAATGTTACTGGAAAAAACACTTTTAACTAAATAGTTGAAAAAATTTTTCAAAAAAACCACTATTTTCGGCATGTTTTGAGACTAATGTAACTTCATTTTTGTTTAGACCATTTCTTAGTTTATTTACCATTGCTGATAACTCGGTGACATCTTCACCAAAAAAACTTTTAATGTATGTACCAGACATATACTGTCTAATTTTAATTTGATGACTCTCTAATAACTTCTCAAAAATAGAAGTTAAACTATCAGGAATAGATATAAAATTTACCTCTAAATATAAATTATCATCATTTACATCTAGGTTATTTGATGAAAAATTATTTTCATTTGTATCGGTATTAACGATAATCATATGCATAATGATTTGATCATGATGATTTTCTTTAAATATATCTTTAACTTCTATTAAATGATTTTCTAAATATTTTTGATTTATAGAATTTTCATAATTCTTTTTTTTTATTGCTATGTTAATATTTAAAATTTTATCATCATCTATTATCAAGATAATATTTTTAACAAAACTACCTACTTCTTTTTCAATTTTATAGATGTTATCGTCAAGAAATTTTGAAAGACTATTTAAATCAATTTCTTCACTAATCTTTAGTTCTTTATTATATAAATTTTTTAAATTCTTTTTATCATTTACAAATATTTGATATTTGTTTTTAGAAATATAAAGAAAAGTTTCAAAATCAGTTTCTTCAATCATTTAAAATAATTTGATTCTTAATTCTTGCATCAATTATTCTATTATCTTTAAATTCATTATTATGCAAAAATTCTAATGCAAGCTTCAACGCAAGTTTCGTATTTTCATTAGGTAATTTAATTATTGTATTATCTTTTAATTCAAAATCCCATCTTTTAGATGAAAAAAAATATAAATTTTTAATTTCTTCATAAGAAATTTTAGATTGATCAATAATTTTTTTAATATTAAAAAATTCAATCACATCTGGATTTCCAAAAATAAAAGGTAATTGATTATTTGAAAAATCATTTTTAGTGAGTTTTCCATTTGAACCCAAATAAAATATTTTTCCATTTTCATTGATTTTTGCCAAAAATTTAGTCTTCTTGATATTAATTTCTATTGAAGATGGATATCTTTTAAAAATAAAATATTTTTCCACTAAGGAATTTAATTCAATTTCTTTAATAAGATTATTTCTATTAATTAAAAAAATATTACCTAAATTAAAATCTTTAATTTTTTTCAATAAAATTGATTTATCCTTAATATCTAATCCAATAATATTAATATCGCTAATATCACTAAATTTTAAATTATTAAGACTAATATTGTTAACTGACCCAACTAAAATAAGTAAAAAAATATATATTAAAATTTTTTTACTTTTTCGTTGATGCATCATTTAAAATCCACTCAATTAGTTTTATAAAAGTTATTCCTCTATATTTTGCTATTTCTGGGACAAGCGATAATTTGGTCATTCCTGGTTGGGTATTAATCTCTAATAAGTAAAACTTATTTTTAAAAAATTTAAAATCTGATCTGGTAACTCCTTTACAGCCAATAACTTTATGTGCCTTAAGTGACATGTTCATGACCTCATTTAATTTTTTGTTTGAAAGTATAACTGGAATTATATGTTCAGTTTTTGCATTAGCGTTATATTTAGCTTGATAATCATAAAATTTTCTTTTTGGTTTAAGTTCTATTGCTCCTAATTTTTTATTACCCATTATTGCAACTTGAATTTCTCTTCCCCCAATAAATTCTTCGATCATTACTTGCTTGTAACTTTTTATTGAATCTAAAATTTTCGATATATTTTTTTTATTACAAATGAAAACGTTTACACTTGAGCCTTCATTAATTGGCTTTGCAACTACTGGAAATTTTAACTTTTTTTCTATTATTTTTATTAAATCAAAATTATTTTTATCATAAGAATATTTAATATATTTTGGTGTATTAATTTTATTTTTTATAAAAATTTTTTTTGAGATTTCCTTATCCATTGCCAATGAAGACGCGATCACTCCTGAATGTGTGTATGGTATTTTAAATCCTTCTAAAATAGTTTGAATATAGCCATCTTCACCAAACTGTCCATGTAAGGCATTAAAGATAACGTTTGGTTTAAATTTATTAATATTTTTTGTTAAATTATTATCTGGTTCAGAAATTTTTACATTATAACCATTTTTTTTTAGTTCTTTTGCGACTTGAAAACCAGTATCAAGACTAATTGATCTTTCTTTTGAAATTCCACCAGCAAGTATTAGTATTTTTTTTTTCAAATTATTTTAAAATTTTTATTTCTGTTTCTAATTTTACACCAGTTTTTTTAAAAACACTTTCAGATACAAATTCTATTAATCTTATCATGTCATCAAACTTAGCATCACCCTTATTAACAAAAAAGTTGCAATGTTTCTCTGAAATTGAAGCATCACCAAAAGATTTTTCTAGAGAAACTGACTCTTTTATTAATTGCCAAACTTTTTTATCTGATTGACCTAATGGATTTTTGAATGTGCTTCCACTGGTTTTAATTCTAGTAGGTTGTGCCTTTTCCTTTTTTTCTTTTAATTTTATCATTTCTTTCTTAATTAAATCTGAATTTTTTTTATAACCTTTAAAAGATGCGCTCAAAAAGATTAGGTCATGTGGCAATCCACTATCTCTATATTTAAAATTAATTTCTTTTGCTGGTATAGTAATGACTTGTCCTAATTTATTGATAGCTTGCACTGAAACTAGAATATCTTTAAATTCTCTTTCAAAACAACCAGCATTCATCTTTATTCCTCCCCCTACTGTACCTGGTATGCAGGATAGAAATTCAAACCCACCCAAACTATTATCCATTGCAAATTCTGAGAGTGATTTATCACTGACAGCACTTCCAGCAATAATTATATCCCTTGACAAAAGAGAAATATTATTAAAATTATTTGAAAGCTTAATTACTACACCATCATAAATCTTATCAGTAATTAAGGTGTTGGATCCACCACCAAGAGTGAATATTTTTTCTTTATTTTCAATTTTTTTTAAAAATTTGATTAATTCCTTTAAATTGTTTGCTTTAAAGTAAATTTTAGTCTGTCCATCTATATTAAACCAATTTTTTTTTTTCAAACTATAATCAAACTTTATATTATCATTAAATTCTAACAATAGATCATCGTAGTTCATACTCATTATAAATATTGAGGCATTTCCCTCATCCATGTTGAGATAGTTCCTGCACCCATTCCAATAACTATTTTTTTTCCATATATGTTATTTTTTATGTATTTTGCTAATTGAAATCTATCATCTACTAAAAATAGTTTTACTTTTGAGTTTTTGATTATTTCTCTTGCAAAATTTTGGTAACTAAAACCTAATTTTATTTTTTCACCAGCAGTATAGATTGGAAGTAAAATAACTTTATCTGCATTTTTAAAAGCATAAGTAAATTCTTTTTTTAAATCTTTTAATCTTGAAATTCTATGTGGCTGGAAAATACATACCTTCTCATAACCTTTGTAGACATTATTTACTCCATCTAACACGACTTTGATCTCGGTTGGATGATGAGCATAGTCATCATAAAAATCGACTTTATTATATTTAAAAATTTTGTTAAATCTTCTTTGAACTCCCTTAAAATTTTTTAAACCTCTCTTAATGTTTGCAACAGTCAATCCAACTGTAATAGCCAAAGCCGATGCTGCAACAGAATTTCTAATATTGTGTATTCCTAATAGTGGAATCTTAATTTTTTTTATTAATCTATTTTTTTTATTTGGCAAAATTATCTTTAAATCAAATTCAGAATAATCTCTTGATTGTTTAATATTCTTAATACAAAAATTTGATTTTGTATCAATGCCATATGTATAAAAATTTTTATTACTTAGTTTCTTAATCAAATTTTGATTATTTTTATCATCTATGCAAATAAAAGATTTTCCAAATGATGGAACTTTATTTACAAACTTAATAAAATATCTACTCAGTTCATCCATAGAACTATAAAAATCCATATGCTCTCTATCTATGTTGGTTATTATTGAGTATGTAGGTGGGATATAGACAAAACTACCATCTGACTCATCGGCTTCTAGGATTGACCAGTCACTTTTACCCAGTCTAGCAGAATTATTGATAGAATTTATGACGCCTCCATTAATAATAGTTGGATCTATTTTGGTCTCTTGAAAAATTGAAGCTATTAGTGAAGTTGTGGTTGTCTTTCCATGAGAGCCAACAACTACAATATTTTTTGTTAGAGAAACAATATTTGCTAGCATTTCTCCTCTTTTATAAATTGGCAATTGTTTTTTTTTTGCCTCTACTAATTCTGGATTATTTTTTTTTATTGCAGAAGAAACAACGACTATAGTGGCTTTATCTATATTTTGTTTTTTATGTCCAATTGTAATCCTTATTTTCTCTTTTTTTAATCTTTCAATATTCTTATTGCTAGCTATGTCGCTACCCTGAATTTTAAAACCTTTACCCTTCATTATAAGGGCTAATCCGCACATTCCTATTCCGCCAATACCCACAAAGTGGATAATTTCAGATTTTGCTAATTTAATTTTCATTTATAATATTTAATAAATTTTGATTAACATTATTCCATGTATTTTGATAATTTAATTTTTCTAAATTATTTTTTTTCTTAAGTATTTCACCCTGATCACTTAATATGTTTAACAATAAATCTTCAAAAAAAAATTTGTCAAAATTAATTTGTTCAACAACCCAGCAGCAATCTTTATTTTTATAATAGTTAGCATTTTCCAGTTGATGGTTATCTTTAGAACTTGGCAATGGAATAGCAATAAAAGGTTTTCTGAGAAGAGAAATTTCAGCTAAACTAGAGGCACCTGCTCTTGTTATGCATAAATCTGCTTGATCCAAGAGTAAATTAAGATTTTGGTCAAAATTAAAAACAATATTATCAATTTTATTCTCTGAATATAAATTTTTAAGATTGTCTACATTTTTTTTATTTGTTTGATGAATTACTTTTAAAGATTTTATCTTTGAAATTTTGATAATTGACTCATGCAAGATTTTATCAAATATTTGTGCTCCTTGACTTCCTCCAATAATTATTAAAGTAAATTTTTCATTTTCATGTTTTTTTAATTTTTTATTGTAATATTTCTGTCTTATAAGTGGATTTAAGATCTTTAATTTACTTTTAAATTTTTTAGGAATACCAATAATATTTTCGGAATAACATATTATTTTTTCACAAAATTTGAGAAAAAATTTATTTGCTCTTCCAATAACCATATTTGGCTCTAATAAAAAAATTTTAATATTTAATATCTTTGCGGCTAAACATAATGGTAAAGACATATATCCACCTGTTGAAATTAAAATTGAAATCTTTTCTTTTTTTAAAAGTATCAAACATTTAAAAGTTAAAAAAAGAACTTTTGATAATGCAAAAGGAAGTAAAAATAGATTATTTAATTTAGGTGTATTAATAGTAATTGGTTTGTAATTTTCTTTATCTATATATTTAAGTCCTCTAAGATCAGTAGATATTAAAATTTCATAACTGGATTTCAAATGATCATAAATGGTTATTGCTGGAAGAACATGTCCGCCAGATCCACCAGTGGAAATAAATATTTTCTTTTTCATTTTCTAATTTATATTTCTTTTTGTTAAATTCAAAATTATTCCAGCTAATATTGATGTACTTACAATTGATGAGCCTCCATAACTTAAAAATGGTAAAGTCATTCCTGTTGTAGGTAACAACCTTATATTTACCCCAATATGAATTGTAGCCTGCATTAAAATTAAACTTATTGATCCAATCAAGATGAGCTTAATCATGTCATCATTTTCAAATCTTATTTTTTTAAAAACCATATAAATAAATATTAAAAACAATAATAATATTAGCATTATAGCAACAACACCAAATTCCTCAGATATAACAGATATTATATAATCTGTGTGTGCTTCAGGTACTCTGTTTTTAAGAGTTCCTTCACCAATCCCTTTTCCAAAAAAACCTCCACTGGTAATCGAATCTATTGCTTTATCTGACTGAAAATTATGAGACCCTGTTTCTTTGTTGAAGAATGAAAAGATACGTCCCTGAATATAATCGAACTTGGGTAAATAAAAAATTAAATATGCAAGTAAAGCTGAACCTAAAACAAAAATTATAAGAAGAATGTACATATTAATTCCAGAAGTAAAAATTAGAACAGCCCACGAAAAAACCACAAGTAGCGTTTGTCCAATATCAGGTTGAATTATTAAAAGTAAAGAAATTATAGAAATTAAAATAAATGACAGAAAATACTTAAGTAAAATATTTGCTTTATTGCTATAAAAAATTGTTGCCAAAACTACAATTAAGAATGGTTTTAAAACCTCGATTGGTTGAAATCTTGGCAAAAAAAATAAATCTATCCATCTCTTAGAGCCTTTTACTTCAATACCAATTATTGGAACTAAAAATAGAGAAAAAAAAGATACAAAAAAAAGAAAAATTGAACATTTGAGTAGTTGATCAGTTTTAAGCAAAGAAAAAATAAAAATTATTATAATTCCAATAGAAACATAAACTAGATGTTTAAAAAAAAAGAAATAACTATTAGTGTCTAATTTATCAGATGCTATTAGAGAAGTTGAAACCAATGAAAAAAACAAACCTATAATAAATAGTAAACTTATAAGTAGAAAAATAGATTTATCTATATTTTTCCACCATTGATAATAAAATTTATAAATTAAACTGTCACTTTGCATTAATAAACTTTTTGATTAATTGATTAAAATAATTTCCTCTATCCTCAAAATTTTTAAAACTATCAAAGGATGCTCCTGCAGGACTAAAAAATATTATGTTTTTTTTAACTTTCTGTTTTTTAATTTCAAGAAAAACTTCTTTCAAAGTTTCTTTTAAATTTTTGAATCTTTTAATTTTAATCTTATTTTTTAAAATCCTACTAAATTGTTTATGATATTTTCCAAATGAAAAGGCTTTGTAATTTTTACATTCCTTTTTAGACAATTTAAATTTATCTCCTTTTTTTGGAATTCCTCCTAAAATCCAATAAATATCATTAAAATTTTTTAATATACTTTCTGAAGAAGCAAAACTAGTTGATTTTGAGTCATTAATTATAGTTAAATTTTTATTTTTAAAAAAAATTTGTTGCCGATATTTTAATCCTTTAAATTTATTTAAAGTTTTAATCATAATTTTATTGTTTAATCTTAATGTTT
>ENA-OREN01005483-OREN01005483.1-marine-metagenome-genome-assembly--contig:-NODE-5483-length-10513-cov-9.425738_pt1 | contig 10513 bp, 9 predicted proteins | sample MGYA00248624_ERZ508555 | MGnify/ENA primary metagenome ERZ508555 (study PRJEB26222, sample SAMN06267773) | marine metagenome | isolation source: Saanich Inlet, British Columbia, Canada | place...
GTGAACTTTTTATTGTCTTGTCCTATTATTATTGAAATCAATAATAATGGTAAAATTAAAAATTTTCTTTTGTTCATTTACAATACCTCCTATAATACATCCCCATACTCAAATAGACGCTAAATATACACAAATTATATTTTAAAAATTAATTCTTTAACTTATTCAGTTCTAATCTCATCATGCCTCCAGCTTCATCCTCAGGGTTTAAGATTAAACCGCGATCTAATATTCTTGTTGCCATCTTATAATCTTGAAGACGAATTTTTGTGGCAGCTAAATAAATGTATGCCTCTGATAGAGAAGGATCTAAATCTATCGCTTTTTGTAAATGCATTTCAGCAAGATCATTTTTTTTCATTTTGAACAGTACATTTCCTATTCCTAGATGGGCTTTAGGATTATATACATTGATTTCTAATGATCTCATATAAGCTTCGACCGCTAAATCTAGTTGATTTAAACGTGTTTGCGTATTTGCGAGTCCTGCCCAGCCCTGCCAATCCATAGCATTTGATTGAATGATTTCACCAAAGGTTTGTATTGCCTTTGTGAAATCGCCAATTGAAATATAAGCTTGAGCTAGTCCTTTTTTAGCTCTAACGTTTCTTGGCCAAATTTTAATAGCCTTTTGATAAAGGTTAATTCCAGATATTAACATCCCTCTTTTAATTTGATCTTCAGCTCTGTAAGAATTCGCCGTGCTCCAACGAGTACGAACTTTTGTTTGATCTTTTCCGGATTCAGCTAATGACTTAATTATAAAATCATTTAAAGATGAATCATCCAACCGTAACAAGTCTAAATAAGCTAAGGCAAGGCCTTTAATATCAACATCACTATTACTACTTAGGTGTTTTAGTCTGTTAATTATTTCAGAAGTTTCTTTTGGTTGATTAAACATAAATGCTTTTGATAAACCTGCAAAAACTTGAGGGGGAGGGTCTGAGTTGGTTCCTAACAAATCAGCTAAATTCTCTGAATTACTATTTTCATTGAACTTCATCAGGATGGCTTCCAAAGGATGTAATGGTTTTAACTCTCCATACCATTCACTCATTTGATTGCTCACTTCTGCAATACTCATTTCAACATGACATTGTTGACAAGCATTTTTAATATTTAAGGCTTGGTCAACCAATGGCCGTGGAATTGAAATTGTATGATCTGTTCGTTCAAATTTTATTTTATTACCTACAGCTTTATGTTGCGTGAAAGGCATATGACATGAAGTACAAAGGCTACCTTCAGATTCTAGTTTATGAAAAGTATGATCTACAATATCTGATGCTTTTGCCATATGACAAGAGGTGCACTGACCATTGTCAAACTTTCCTTTTAAAGGAATACGGTTTACATCTTGATACTCGTTAGAGTGAGGATTGTGGCAATCTACACAGGTCATTGAACCATTAATATAGCAATCACTAAAAACATGGTTTTGTTGATAGCCAAAGGCTTTTACTCTTCCATCAGGATAATAAGGGTTCCCACCAAGCATTGCAAATTTGGTGCTAAAATAATCTTTAAAATCTTTCCCTGGAGTATAGCCTGGCCTTATCATATCCTTCAAGGCATGGCATTGGGCACAAACTTCAACAGATTCTTGCTTCGATAGTGTCTTTAATGACTGTATTCCTGTGTAGCCTTGAATTATAGGTTCTCCATATTGCATAAGATTCGCGTGCTCTTTTCCTGGACCGTGACACGATTCACAATTAATAGAAAGCGCAGTTTTATCTGATATATATTTCCCTTTATCATTATAAAATGATGTTCTAATCTGACTCCCATGACATTGTTGGCAGTTTTGTTTTTCTTCAAGAGCGCCTAAAACTCTTGAAGGTGGCCATTCAGATGCTCTTCTAAAGGATAAACTTTCTGAAACAGGAACCCACCCAGATTGATCATTTGTTTCAAAAAACCAAGTGTTGCTTGCGGGGTGATAGTCAAATGGAAGCAAACGCATTGTTCCATCAGGAAATAATCCAAAATATGTTTGTGTTCCACCTCCATAAATGTGTCCTCCACCAACAACGCCTATAACTTCATATTTTTTTTCTGAGAAGCCATTCTCTTTTGCTCTGAAAAAAAATCTGCCATTTTCTGTAAAAGGAATAAACCATCCATTTTCTAGGTTTATTTTTTTACCGTCAAAAGATGCCAATACTCGCCTTTTATTAGGCTTTCCTCCTGCATTCCCATGCGTGGATTCTTTCCATGTCCCAAACTGGTCTGGATGACAATTTTGACAAGCCTTAGAGCCAATAAACTGATCTTGGTCAGCATTTATAATATTTATTAAAAATAAAGCTATACTTATAGACCCAAATTTTTTTAGCATAGCTTCAATTTAATTTTTTGACCATTCAGGGGGGCTACATTCACAAAATTTTCTAATTTGCGACACATGGTTTACAATTTCTTCACGGCTAAGTTTTTCTCCCCAACCTGGCATAAAATGGCTTTTATTCATTATTCGACCACCACCATATATTGTTTCAAATAACGTGTGGTCAGCTCTTTGTCCAATTACATTCCCATCTGCAAGATTGCCTGGTGCCACAGGTAAATACTCTGCATTAAAGCCCTTTCCTTGTCCATTAAGGCCATGACATGGGGCACAAGTTGATGAATATTGATTTGAAATTGGATAGGGTTTGTGTTTGATTAGATTTAAATATTCAACTTGCTCTTCATTAGTTCTATTAGAAAAATAAGACTGGATTAAAGGCATAAGTTTTGGGTCCATAGCTGTTTTTGGCATAATACTTTCAGGCATAACCATATGTGGAGCTTGAATTGCCATTTTAATATATCCATCAAATAGTCTATTTCCAGTATTTGACAAACTTGGTCCAATTTGACCTCCCTTACCATTCAATTCATGGCAACCTAAACATGGAAGGAAATCATTTAGTAGTCGCTCTACCTTGCGTGTTTGAAATGCTGATATTGGTTTTAATTTTGTTTTTAATGAAGCTGAGCCTAACCATTGACTAATTTCTTCAACCTCATTTTCACTTAAATTAAAATTTGGCATCCTGCTTCCAGTGCCTGGGAAATATCCATTTGGCCTGATCGGGGAAGGTTGATAAAGATACTTTTTTAACCAGTCAGGTTTGGTTTTCATTTTCTGAGCGCTTAGGTCAGGCGCATTATGACTAAAGAACCACGATTCTTCAGTCTCCATATTGTGACAAGCCATACAATTTTGTGATAAAAATATTTTTTGACCCATTTCTAATGTAATTGTTGAATTTTCCTTAGACACTTTTTTATAATGAGAATTAAGCTTATCCAAGCTAGGGCCATCCAAGTCTTTTAAATAACCAACTATCTCTGAAATTTTTTCATAGGCTTCTTTATCTTCATTAAAGAACGTTGGCATAGGCGAAGCTCTTGGCACGTAAGCAGATGGTTTTAAAATAATATCAAATAACCATTCTGGTTTTAAACGTCTTCCCGCTAAGGAAAGATCAATTGATTTATTATTGCCTGAACCATTTAAACTATGGCAAGCAGTACATTGATATTCTGTATTAATAAGTGCAAAAGTATTTTCATTGCTTTTATATCTACGCTTTTTTAATACACGTTCCTTTGGTAAGGAAACTTTACTCATAAGAAAAATAGTTAAAGCATAAGCTTCGTCATCAGAAAATTGAAAATTTGGCATTCTAGAATTTCCAATGTGCTGCCTGACTGTTTGAGGTGATTTTAAATAGTCATAGAGATAAGCTTCATTATATTTTAATCCAGAATAACTAAGGTCTGGAGCATTTTTATTGATTACTGTAGAGCCTTGGATGCCACTATGGCAATTACCACAACCAAGCGCGTTTACTAAATCATTTTTTGATAGACCTGATTGTCCCATCAGAGTGATAGTAATTAACAACGGGATCATAAAAAACTTGAAAAGACTACCAGCCAAATTGAATATCCAACGCTGGTAATAAATGAGCTTGAGAGCCAAATGGGTATTCACCCGCAATGAGTTTGTAGCCTGTCAATATTCTAAACTTTTCACTTTTTGACCAGATTAACATCCCTTTATGTTCAAAAGAATAACGACCTCTTCCTCCTGGCATTAAGAACATATCATAGTCAATTAAATAAGACCAGCGACCTTTTGTTTGACGATAATATTCACCACCTACTTTTATAGCTATACCATTGTAATATACAGAAAGGCGCGGATAAATAATTGGCAAGTCTATTGTCCCATCTTCTGCCATTTTTTCACCTAGTGATAAAGCGACTCCGCCACGAATAGTGACCCTCCCTATTTTTTCTGACCCTCGAGTACCAATTAACTCTGCATAAGCTGAAACCATTTGTGGAATATCAAATTGTGGTGAAATTAACGCAAACATATCTGGCTCACCTAATTCCATTCCAAGAGGGCTTTGAAGCCATTTAAGTCCTATTGTAGGATATTCAATCTGGAATTTTTGTGCCATTTTCCATTGACCAATTAACGCTCGTTCCTCCTTAAGAGAGATGTTTGGCATAAGTAAAAATTTGTTTATACTCAGTTCTTTCCCATTATTCAGACCAATATAAATTGGAGAGAATAGACCAATTTCTTTTCTACCAGGTTCAATTAGATTCGCCGATCCACCAGTCCATTGCGCTGTTAAAATCCCAAAAAATAGAATAACTGTAAAATATTTCATTTAACCTCCCAGACAGCACTTATGGGAATATGGTCTGAAAGCTTGGTCGCTTCTTTATGTGTTATTGAGCTTACCCATTTTGTGTTGGTCCAGAGATAATCTAATTTTCGATCTAATTTTAGATTGTTATCAGGGCTATGAGTAAAATAATCCGACTCATTATCTCCATAATCTGAAAGTGTTATTGCGGGAGAATATGTATTATAAAATGGACTTAGCCAAGTGATCTCAGGAGTAAAGTATGCTCCTTCTTTATGCTCGGATTCTCCGCCCGTATGATATGACTCATTACTACACTGGTCTTCAAGACAGTAATCTGTCTTTAAAGCATTCGGTGGCAGCTCATTAAGATCTCCTCCTGCAACAAAGTATTCTCCTTCAGCTGTAATATTATCAAGAACGCTTTTAAAACCCTTAATGTGTTTTTGCTTTGTATCATCTGTTGCAAATGCAGTAAGGTGAGTATTAACTGCATAAAATTTGTTGCCGGGCATATCTACCACGGCTTTTAGTACATTTCTTCGAAGATAAAAATATTTGGTAAGTCCATCCTGATCGCCTCTTAATGGAAGCTGAATTCGTTCAGCATTTTCTAATTTCCATTTAGAAAGGATTAGGTTCCCTGTATTCACTCTTCCAAGGCCATCAGCAAGGATTGCTTGTGCTTGCCACATTGAACCATAGGCTCCATAATTCATATCTGTATTATCTAACAACCATTGTGCTTGATCTATATATGCTGTTTTTTTAGACTGGACATCAACCTCTTGCAATAATAATATATCCGGATCTTCTGCTATTATCTTTGCTGCCAAACCCTTGAGGCCTGTTGTCACTTCTGACTTTGTCATTATAACCTTGTCTCCACAACCATCTCCAAAAAATCGTAATCGAGCAACGCCAAATCGAATATTCCATGTCATTACTTTTATGGTTTTTTTGGGATTGAATTCTTTTAGGCTAGCCGATTGATACATAACAGCATCTTCAATATCATCAAATTCAGTAGCAATTGGTTCGCATGCAAAAAACAATAAACTTAAGAATATAATACGCGTATTTTTAAAATGGTTTTTCATAATCCTTTTTCTTATTGATTCATTAATTTAGCAACGCTCTATACCAGTGGCAAATAAAACAACACTCTCCTGATTATTTATCCAATCCATTTTTAATAATGTATTATATGCAGACCAAACTACACCAGCTTCAGCGCTTGAATTTATACCAGTGATATCATTCATTTCTTTTGTTGAGACTACCAACTCTTCTTCGGGGACAGCTATGGCAATACCATTACTTTGTGATAAAACATCTAAAATCCATCTTCCTCCTAATGGACCTGGGACATTAAGACCTAACGCCATGGTATGGCTATTTTCCCAAAATTCTGTATCTTTTTCCATTCCTTGAAAAGCTTTAACCACAGGAGCACATCCATCAGATTGTGCTGCTACCATTCGCGGCAATTTTCCTTTTACCCAACCCATGCCTTTCATTTCTTGAAATGCTTTCCACATCCCTATTAAGCCAGTTCCACCGCCAGTTTCATAAACAACCACATCAGGAAATTTCCAACCTAACTGCTCTGCAATCTCATACCCTAAAGTTTTCTTCCCTTCAACTCTAAAAGGTTCTTTTAAGGTGGAGATATCAAACCATCCATCTTCTTTATTATTAAGCATCTGCTTAGCTGCATCAGATATAGTATTTCCACTCAAAGTTAAATTTGCACTATACTTATCCGTTTCTATTTTAAATGGCTCAGGAATGGTCTCGGGTAAAAAGACATTACATTCAATTTCTGCTACTTCGCAGTAAGCGGCTGCTGATATTCCAGCATTTCCTGCAGAGGGGAGACAAATAGTTTTAACTCCTTGCGCTTTTGCCATTGTAACAGCTAGAGCCATCCCTCTATCTTTAAAAGAACCGGTAGGGTTTAGCGTTTCATCCTTTACATAAACATTATTACTAATTGGAATTAATGGTGTATGACCTTCTCCCAATGAAATTATTGTTTGAATGTCAGGAAGAACGCTTTTGTATCGCCAAAGGGATAATTCATTTTCTATTATATCAATTGACTTAACCTTATTTTCCCAATTGTAATGAACAACTAAGGGTTTACCACAGTCACAAAGCCAAATAGGCACTTTTGGGGAATCATAAATATTATCACAAACACTACAAGAAAAGTTCATTCAATATTCCTCCAAAAAAATTTATAATTTTTAATCAATTATTGATTGATAAATAAGTGTACGAAGCTTACTATGATCATCTATATTCATTGCTGGAATCAATTGTGTAAAATACACTACAACCATCTCCTCTTTTGGGTCAACCCAATAAGTTGAATGATACGCGCCACCCCATGAAAATTCACCTATTGATCCTAACATCCCTCTTCCTCCTAGTTGCTCTAATATAGAAAAACCAAGACCGAACCTTACTCCATCAACACCAAAAGAAATATCTGCAATATGGTTAGTTGTCATTAACTCTACGGATTTTCTACTAAGAATTCTTTTTTTGCCAAATTGGCCTTCATTAAGCATCATTTGAAGAAAAATAGCATAGTCTTCAGCCGTTGAGAGAAGGCCAGCCCCACCTGAGAAACTCATTCTAGGACCGTTTATATAATGCCCTTGCCCAACCATGCTCGCTCCTACTCTTTTCCCTGGTTCAGCCGCAAGCTTTATTCCATTTTTAGTTGAAGAATAAACTTTAGCTAACCTTTCCTTCTTTTCAAATGGTAAGAAAAAGTAAGTATCATTCATTTTTAGAGGATCAAAAATTTCATTTTTAAGAAACTGATCTAAAGGTTGGTTAGAGACTACTTCAATTAGAGCACCCAAAATATCAATACTTAAACCATAAACAAATTTTTCACCAGGCTGTGCATCCATTGGAAGCTTTGCCAATCGTTTTATAGTTGCCTGTATTGATTCATCTCTATGGGAAAAATACCAACCCATAATTTCTTCTTTTACCCAAACATCTTTTGCAGGACCGAACCCCCAACCTATACCAGCTGTATGAGTTAATAAATCACGTATAGTAATTTTTCTTTTTGCCTTAACTACTTTATAGGAACCATTACCATCCTCCTCTGCTACTTTAGTATTATTGTACTCTGGAATGTATTTCCCAACTGGATCTTGAATCAGCAACAAACCTTTTTCCTGCAAAATCATTATTCCTACACTGATTATTGCTTTTGTTTGAGATGCAATTCTAAAAATATCATCCTTTTCCATAGGATCCATTAACTCCTTATCTCTATAGCCGAATGAATAGAAATAAGCAGCTTTACCTTTACGTAAAACAAGAGCTACTCCACCTGGCAATTTTTCATCAGAAACATAATTATCTAATTTGTTCGTAAGTCTTTCGAGGCGTTTTGAAGATAGGCCAACAGACTCTGGACTAACTTCTCTGAACGTTTGGGAAAAAATTGTAGAGAGAGTAAGCCCTAATATTATAACCCATGATTTCAAATTAGTCACTTTCATTTCATTTCCTATTTTTTATATATAATAATAATTGTGTTTTTCATTTGCGCTTACTTCTTTGTTAGTGCAAACTTAGCTTCCATCATTTCTCAAGAAAAATACCACCTAGAGGTAATAATTATGAAACAGTTTAATAAATTTTTAATGATTTCTTTTTTTTTGATACCTTTTCAGCTATTTGCTGATGAACTATCTGAAGACATACTTCCTATGCGCGACCGTGCTAAGGTGCGTGATGCTTTATTAAAAGATAGATTTAGAACCGTATTGCCAAAAGTTATGCGTCGCAACAATATGGATATGTGGTTAATTATTGCACGTGAATACAATGAAGATCCAGTTATTAGAACTATGCTACCAGCAACATGGCTTAATGCACGGCGAAGAACAGTATTGGTTGTATTTGATCCTGGTAATAATAAGCCATTAGAAACATATGCTGTAGCTCGTTATGATGTTGGAGAGGTTTTTAAAAAAGCTTGGGATCCCGAGGCTCAACCTGATCAATACAAAGCACTTGCAGATCTTATTAAACAGAAAAATCCAAAAAAAATTGGAATAAATAAAAGTGAATTTTTTGCACAAGCTGATGGTATTAGCTCAACAGAATTTGACCTGCTAAACAAAGCACTTCCTCGAAAATATCAAAAAAGAATTGTAAGTGCCACAAATGTAGCTGTTGGCTGGCTTGAAACTCGTAGCGCAAAAGAGATGGAAATCTATCCAGAAATTTGTCGCATTGCTCATGACATAATTAAGGAAGGTTTTTCATCAAATGTTATTACGCCAGGTGTTAGCACAACTGACGATATTGTCTGGTGGTACCGCGAAAGAATTCGTGAATTAAATTTTGTCACATGGTTTCATCCTTCAGTTAGCATACAACGTGGAGATAAACAAAACTTTAATTTTCTGGAATCTTTTTCTAACGCTAAACCAGATAATACAGTTCTCCCAGGAGACTTACTGCACGTTGATTTTGGAATAACTTACCTAGGTTTAAATACAGACACACAACAACATTCTTATGTACTAATGCCCGGTGAGAATACTGTACCAAATGAATTAACTAAAGCATTAGCAACGGGAAATAGACTTCAAGATATTCTAACGAACCAATTCAAGACAGGTCGCACAGGGAATGAAATGCTTTTATCTGCTTTAGAACAAGCAAAATCAGAAGGGATTAATCCTCAAATTTATACACACCCAATTGGCTACTATGGACATGGCTCAGGGCCCACTATTGGAATGTGGGATAAGCAAGAAGGTGTTCCTGTGAATGGGGATTATCCTTTATACCCAAACACAGCTTATTCTATTGAATTAAATGCAAAAGTATTTATTAAATCTTGGGGTAAAGAAGTAGCTATTCAACTTGAAGAAGATGCTTTTTTTGATGGAGAAAACTGTGAATATATCGATCCAAGACAGACTGAAATGATCGTTATAGATTGGGAGACCGATAAATAAAAATTATATACCTTCGAAAATACCTGTTTCTTTATTTTTCTTAACTTTATCATAGTTGAAACAGCGACCATTCATTGCTATATAAATACCCTTTGGTAAGCTTTGCACAAAACCCAGAGCACTACCAAGGTTGAATAAACCGTCAGAACTACCAAATTTATATGGAATCATTGCACCCGTAAGGACGATAGTCTTTTCAATCTTTGCTTCTGCAAGCATTTTTCCCGTTTCTGTCATCGTATCTGTCCCATGAGTAATTATAATTTTCTCTTCTTTTGCATGCTTACAGTTTTCAACAACTAAGTTTCTATCTTCGGCTGTCATTTCTAAACTGTCAACCATCATTAAAGTTCTAATGTTTACATCAATTTTAGCTCGACCTAAATCAAGCATCTCTCGCATATGAGTATCTTTAAAAAATAATTTTCCATTAATTTCATCATATTCCTTATCAAAGGTTCCACCTGTAATAAATATTCTTACTGCCATTTATATTAGTTCCATTATGTTTTCTGGTGGTCGACCAATTACTGCTTTATTTCCTTTAACAATTATTGGCCTTTCAATTATTTTTGGATATTTTGCCATTGCCTTAATCATTTCTTGATCTTGATCTATCAAATTAACTAATTGATTATCTTTAAACTCCAATTCTCCTTTTCTAGTGAAGTCTGAAGGACGCTTATCTAGTAATTTAGATATATTCTCAAGTTCATTATGAGATGGTGGAGTCTTTAAATATTCAACAATTTTTGGTTCAATACCATTGTCACGCAATAGTTGGAGTGCTTTCCTACTCTTGCCTCAGCGTGGGTTATGATAGATTGTAAATCCGTCCATTTG
>ENA-OREN01005484-OREN01005484.1-marine-metagenome-genome-assembly--contig:-NODE-5484-length-10512-cov-6.943747_pt1 | contig 10512 bp, 10 predicted proteins | sample MGYA00248624_ERZ508555 | MGnify/ENA primary metagenome ERZ508555 (study PRJEB26222, sample SAMN06267773) | marine metagenome | isolation source: Saanich Inlet, British Columbia, Canada | place...
TTCACTGCAATCGCTGATGCTGTGTCGATCCCTGGAATTCTTTACAACGTCCCATCTCGAACTGCATTGAACATGGATTCAGCTACTACCTTGCGCCTAGCAGATGTGCCGAACATCGTTGGTGTTAAAGAAGCGTCGAGTGATCCGGATCAGATAGCGTATGTGATCAAAGATTCGCCAGAGGGCTTCAGGGTGTGGAGTGGAAACGACAATGAAATTTTGTCGACTATGGCAGTGGGCGGTTACGGAATCGTCAGCGTGGCCGGAAATATCATCAGTGGGCAGATACAGAAGATGATGGGGCTGCTACTTGAAGGTGACGTCGAAGCTGCTGCCGCGGAGCACCTAAGATTGCTACCGATATTCAATGCGTTGTTCTACATCACGAATCCGATTCCGATCCGATACGCTATGAACCGGTCAGGATTCAGCGTTGGCCCGGCAAGACTCCCTATGGTTCCAGAGCCGAGTGAGCTTGCTGCGTTTAGCGCCAGATTCGATCCGATAATGGATCAGTACGCTATCGATTTGGCTGATTAACTCTAGGTTTCAAAACTGACTTGATCAAGTGTTGGCATGACGACTACGGATTTTAGACCGTATTCGTACTATGTGACGAACGTCCCGAATCAGGTGATGTGGGATTCGAACACGACTGGACTGTGTCGCTTCAGTAAAAGAGGATTGTTCGTTTGAGCACAAAGCGTAAAAGTATCGTTGTGATCGGTGGAGGAAGTGGTTCATCGACGGCTCTACGCGGTCTTAAATCATACGATGCCGATCTGACCGCCATCGTTACTATGTTCGATAGTGGTGGTAGTACAGGCATTCTCAGAGAAGAGTTTGGGTATCCACCACTGGGTGACATACGCCAGTGCCTGGTGGCATTGAGCGATAAAAGTAATGACCAGATAGTCGCGCTTAACAGTGCGTTCGACTTTCGCTTCGATACAGATTCCAGTCTTAATGGGCATAGCGTTGGTAACTTAGTGTTGGCAGCCTTAACGACCATTTATAACGGAGTACAGGGCGCCATTGACGAGCTTTCAAGGATGATGCAGCTTGAAGGTCAAGTTGTACCTGTAACGCTCGATGAAGCGCATCTGTGCGCTCGATTGATTGACGGGCAGGTAGTTCGAACCGAATCCGCTATAGATCTGCGCGGCGCAAATGGCCCCGGTATTAGCGAAGTATTTTTAGATAATGAAGTTTCGGCCAATGATCGGGCCCTGATAGCGATCAGGGAAGCAGATGCGATTTTGCTGGGACCTGGAGACCTTTACACGAGTGTAATTCCGAATTTACTTGTGCAGGAGGTCAGTGACGCTATTAGAGATACTGAATCTCCAGTTATATATGCCTGCAACTTGATGACTAAGCTGGGCGAAACTGCCGGCTACGGGGCCTCTACTTTCGCGTCAGAAGTACTCAGGTACATAGGTGGTCGTAAACTCGACTACTTTCTGGTGAATAGTACAAAGTTTACGGATGACGTTTTGGACCTTTATTCTGCTGAAGACGCGCAGCCCGTCGAGCTTGACTACGCTGGTGCTGAGGAATTCGCTAACGAGATTCTTGTGAGCGACCTAGCGTATGTCGATGGATTAACTGTGAGGCACAACTCCGAGCGGCTAGCTCGAATCGTGATGGCGACCGTTGAGCAGCCTGTGGAGAATACGCTGGGCACGGGACTGGAGTAATCCGGCGCCCAGCGTGATATTTCGATCAGTGCTAGTCGATCAAGTCTGCGATGACGAGAGTCTCGTCGCGGTGCGGTCCAGTGGAAACAATCTTCACTGGGACTCCGATGACTTCTTCAAGCTTGTTTAGATAAACCTGAGCGCCGTGATTAATTTGGCTTGGTTTTGTAATTGACCGAGTCGATTCGGTCCAGCCTGGAACCGATTCGTAAATTGGTTTCGCTCGTTCGAGCCTCGCCGCGTCAATCGGAAATTGATCAGTGCGCTTGCCGTCTAGCTCATAGGCGACGCAGATCTTAATCTCGTCCCATCCATCAAGTGTGTCAAGGCGGGTGATTATCAAGCCGTCGAAACCGTTGACCCGGGCAGAGTACTTCGCTGCGACACCGTCGAACCAGCCGATTCGACGGGCTCTCCCAGTTGTTACTCCGAATTCGCCTGCCATTTCGCGTATGCGGTCGCCCTCTTCACCGTGGATTTCGGTAGGGAAGGGGCCTGCACCGACTCTGGTGCAATATGCCTTGAACACTCCGGCAACTCCGCCGTACGAGCGAGGCCCCATACCCAGACCAGTTAGAGTTCCTCCAACTGTAGGATTTGAGCTCGTTACGTACGGGTAGGTTCCGTGATCAAGATCAAGTAGCGCACCCTGGGCGCCTTCGACGATGACGTTCTCGCCATTGTCGATAGCATTGGCGACCAAGTTTTCTACTGGACGAATGTACTCCGCCAGTTCCGTAGCCCATTTTTTCGTTAGCGCAAAAATATCATCGACGTTGACCGGGTCGCCACCGTAAATTTTGGTGATGATTTCGTTTTTGAACGCCACGATTTCAGGAAGTCGGAGTGCAAGTTCTTCTGGGTCGAGCAGCTCGCCGACCCGGAGACCTTGCCTCGAAACTTTGTCGACATAAGCCGGTCCGACACCTCGGCCTGTTGTGCCGATCGCTAGATTGCCGCGCTTTGCTTCCTCGAGCTGATCGAGAACCACGTGGTACGGCATGATGAGGTGTGCACGATCGCTGACCGCGAGTCGTGATGGGTCGAGGTTGTTCTCACCGATCTCTTTCAGCAGAACTTCCGGATCAACGACAACACCGTTTCCAATAACGTTCATGGTGTGAGGCCAGCAAATTCCAGACGGCACAAGATGAAGTTTGAACGTACCAGCGTCGTTTATGACAGTGTGCCCGGCGTTGTTGCCGCCGGAGTAGCGTGCGATGATCGCAGCTTTTTCAGCAAGGAAATCAATGATCTTGCCTTTGCCTTCGTCGCCCCATTGGGCGCCAATGACGGCGTATGCCGGCATCTCGAACTCCCTTGTTACGCGCCGCTGGCTCGCTAAATCACCATTGTCAAGTGGCAAACGAACCAGCAAATTCATGCAACAGGTTGTTGCCGGTGAAGTATATCAGGCAAATAGCGGTTAGCCCGCGCGAGACTGGAGGAAGGTCTGACGGGTGCAAGCGCGTGCGTCCACAACCTTGAGCTTGGCCTGCATAGAGAGTGGTTACAGTGAGAAAATTTTCTCTGATAGCGGAGGGTGCGCAGCGAATAGCGGGAAGCCTATTTGTAAAAGCGAGAAAAATATTGCAGGAAATTCATCAGGTCTGACTATTGCTAATTCAGTGGATCTGTGGGTGTCAGAAGGGTTGTTATTGCGCAACGATAAGTTGGTCTTTGAATGAGTTTGAGAAATCGGTGTCGGAATTCGTCATATTGTTGTTGACTCTCTGGAAAATTGCGTTGTAGAGTTGTTCTTACGCCCAAACGCAAGCCTCGCTTGTGGGGCGTCTCCGAACGATTCAAACCGGACGGAAATATGTACATTTACAACCGAACAGTGGATTCCGCATTCTCCGAGACCAGGTAGATGATTCCTTAATGTGAGTCAAGCTACTAAGGGCACATGGGGGATGCCTTGGCGCCGAAAGCCGAAGAAGGACGTAGTAAGACTGCGATAAGCCACGATTAGCTGCCTAACAAGCTCAGTCGTGGATCTCCGAATGGGGGAACCCATCTACTTCGGTAGTTACCTTGGTCGTAAGACCTTGGTGGTAAGCAGGGGAACTGAAACATCTAAGTACCCTGAGGAAAGTAAATCAACAGAGACTCCCCTAGTAGCGGCGAGCGAACGGGGACCAGCCCAAACCATAAGAGCTTAACGGATTGAAGTCCTATGCCTTTGTGGTGTTGTAGGGTCGAACGTGAAGGAGCTTCAACTTCTTCCAAGAGTTACAAAACGTACATCTAATCGAATAGTTCTGGAACGACTAACCATAGTGGGTGAAAGTCCCGTAGGTGAAAGATGATGCGACTCTTGGTTTGATTCCTGAGTACGACGGGACACGTGAAATCTTGTCGGAATCTGGGGGGCCCACCCTCCAAGGCTAAGTACTTTCGGCGACCGATAGTGAACAAGTACCGTGAGGGAAAGGTGAAAAGCACCCCGTGAGGGGAGTGAAATAGAACTGAAACCATGTGCCTACAATCCGTTGGAGCTCCGATTTATCGGGGTGACAGCGTGCCTATTGAAGAATGAGCCAACGAGTTACGTTACGTGGCAGGTTAAGGCATGATGTGCCGGAGCCGAAGCGAAAGCGAGTCTGAATAGGGCATTTCAGTCGCGTGGCGTAGACCCGAAACCGTGTGAGCTACCCTTGGCCAGGTTGAAGCGAAAGTAAAGTTTCGTGGAGGACCGAACCCTTGTAAGTTACAAATTGCTGGGATGAGCTGAGGGTAGGGGTAAAATGCCAATCGAACACGGAGATAGCTGGTTCTCCCCGAAATGCATTTAGGTGCAGCGTCAAGTAATAATTTGCGGAGGTAGATCACTGGATGGGCTAGGGGGCGTGAGCTTACCAACCCCAACCAAAATCCGAATACCGTAAATAGTATCTTGGCAGTGAGACAGTGAAGGATAAGCTCCATTGTCGAAAGGGAAACAGCCCAGATCGCAATCTAAGGTCCCGAAGTGTGTGCTAAGTGTGAAACGAAGTGGGAACGCCCAGACAGCCAGGAGGTTGGCTTAGAAGCAGCCATCCTTTAAAGAGTTCGTAACAGATCACTGGTCAAGGGTTTCCGCACGGAAAATAAACGGGGCTTAAGCACACCACCGAAGCTGCGAATCTTCTCCATTAATTTGGAGTGGGTGGTAGGGGAGCGTTCTTAGTGCGTCGAAGTTAGGTCGTAAGGCCTGGTGGAGCGCTGAGAAGTGAGTATGTTGGCATAAGTAGCGACAATGTCGGTGAGAATCCGACACGCCGAAAGTCTAAGGTTTCCTACGCAACGCTGATCGACGTAGGGTTAGGCGGGCCTAAGGTGTAGCCGAATGGCGAAGCCGATGGACAGCAGGTCAAAATTCCTGCCCCGTCTTAGACATGTTTGACCTATGGAGGGGACGCGGACTGATAAGTAACGCATGCCTATTGGATATGGTGTGTGCATTTCTGTAAGTGAGTAGTGGGAGGTAAAAAGCCCGCTATGTTTGAGCCGAGGGACGTGCGAACCATAAGGTTAGCCTTATGGAACGTTGCCGATTCTATGCCGCCTAGAAAAGCCTCCTTAGTTAGTGTGTAAGACGTCCGTACCGTAAACCGACACTGGTAGACAGGTATAAATGTACCAAGGCGTTCGAGACAACCATCGTTAAGGAACTCGGCAAATTGACCCCGTAACTTCGGAAGAAGGGGAGCCTCTGGCGTATTAGGATTTACTCCGAAAGCGCTGGTGGCCGCAGAGAATAGATTCGAGCAACTGTTTATCAAAAACACAGGTCCGTGCTAAACCGTAAGGTGATGTATACGGGCTGACGCCTGCCCAGTGCCGGTAGGTTAAGGAAGTCGGTGAGAGCTGACGACTGAAGCCCCGGTGAACGGCGGCCGTAACTATAACGGTCCTAAGGTAGCGAAGTCCCTTGTCGGGTAAGTTCCGACCCGCACGAATGGCGTAATGACTTGAATACTGTCTCAACGATGGACTCGGTGAAATTGCAGGACCCGTAAAGATGCGGGTTACGCGCAGCAGGACAAAAAGACCCCGTGGAGCTTTACTGCAGCTTGACATTGGTTCGAGTTTTAATTTGTGTAGGATAGGCGGGAGACTTCGAAGCAGATGCGCCAGCATTTGTGGAGTCGCCCTTGAAATACCGCCCTAATTACAGTTTGAATCTAACTCTTACGAGAACAGTGTCTGGTGGGCAGTTTGACTGGGGCGGTCGCCTCCTAAAGAGTAACGGAGGCGCACAAAGGTCACCTCAAGCTGGATGGAAATCAGCTTAAGAGCGTAATGGTATAAGGTGGCTTGACTGCGAGACTTACAAGTCGAGCAGGGACGAAAGTCGGTCATAGTGATCCCACGATACCGTGTGGAAGGGTCGTGGCTTAACGGATAAAAGCTACCCCGGGGATAACAGGCTTATCTCGCCCAAGAGTCCGTATCGACGGCGAGGTTTGGCACCTCGATGTCGGCTCGTCGCATCCTGGGGCTGAAGAAGGTCCCAAGGGTCGGGCTGTCCGCCCGTTAAAGCGGCACGCGAGCTGGGTTCAGAGCGTCGTGAGACAGCTCGGTCTCTATCCGCTGTGCGCGAAAGATATTTGAGGGGATCTGCTTCTAGTACGAGAGGACCGAAGTGGACGAATCCCTGGTGTGCCGGTTGTGACGCCAGTCGCATTGCCGGGTAGCTACATTCGGAATGGATAAACGCTGAAAGCATCTAAGTGTGAAGCCAACCCCAAGATAAGATATCTCATCTGTAAAAAGAGTAAGACCTCCGGTAGACCACCGGTTAGATAGGCCACGTGTGTAAGTGCAGTAATGCATTCAGCTAAGTGGTACTAATTGGTCGAGGGCTTGACTCACCTTAAGGAACGTTTACCTGTTCTCGGAGAACGCGGAATCCAGATCACAAAAAGATCTAACAACTGTTCAAGTCGCCTTTAGCGCTTTTTCGGTGCGGGGTGGAGCAGTGGCAGCTCGTCGGGCTCATAACCCGAAGGTCGTGGGTTCGAATCCTACCCCCGCTACCAGCTAACGCTGGTTGGTGTGAGAGTTATGGTGTGTTGATTAGGTTCATCACGTCGCTACAGTCTCTATCCTAAACTTACGAAGTATTTGCGACAAACAATATCTTTCTCTTGGTGGTAAGAGCACGATGGACCCACCCGTTCCCATCCCGAACACGGAAGTGAAACGTCATAGCGCTCACGATACTGCACCTGCAAGGGTGTGGGAAAATAGGTCACCGCCAGGGGATTATTTCAAATAAAACGCCTCATCTCTCGATGGGGCGTTTTGTGTTTAAGGCGTTTTTGGCGTTATGGCTCCGGACGTCGCCGGACGACTTGGTCACACATGTCTGCGACTCTGACCGAACATGGAGGTGAAACGTCACAACGCTCACGATATTGGAGTGTTGACTCCGTGCCTCATCTTTTCGAGAACATCGATTACCGATGGAACTCCAGTTGAGTTGGGGGTGCCCGAACAGCACCAGGCGTGTGAGCTTCATGCAATTGCGGGTGTGGTGCTACGGTGTTTGGGATGTTGTGAAAGAAGATTACGCGCCGGAGATTTTAGATTACTTAGTGAAAATCGATGGGAATGACTGCATCAATGTTGTAACGTCGTACTGGATTGAGAAACCGTCGGTCTGGGAGCGTCATGTAAGGGCGCATGAGCCAGCGTTTGGCTTTGGGTGCTGGTGGATTTCGTCTTAGGACACCGCGGTGTAGTGCTAGCTTTAGTTTTGCCGTAATCGTACTTGAACAACTTCCTGTTACTTGTTATTAGGGAGGTTGGAGTTTTAGGAAATAATGATGTTTGTGTTTTTGATTTGAGCGAATCGTGGAAAGTGTCGCTTCACGGCGGGCATAGCGGTGATTTTTGCGAGCACGGTGCTGGTAGTTTGCGCGAGATTCTGGATGCCGCTGTTGCGTATGGATATTCGACTTTTGGGGTCACTACGCATTCTCCGCCCTTTTCACCAAATTTCCTTTATGAAGAAGAAATTACTGCTGGACTAGGTGTGCCTGAACTCGGAAAGAGATTTAGTTCGTATTCGGAGATTTCGAGAGGGTTGGTCGCGGAATATGCCGATCGAATCGAGGTGCTGAGAGGAGCTGAGATAGAGCTCTTACCTTCGGGTTAATATGCGATCGACGTAGCGTTGTTGCGTGAGGTTTATGAGCTGGATTACGTTGTTGGTTCAGTGCACTGGGTGGATGAAATACCGATAGATATTAATCGGTATGAATTCGATCGTGTGGTTGCGAATAGTGGCGGGCTGGAGTCTTTTTTAGTTCGTTACTTTGAGCTTGTCGGCGAGATGATTTATAGCGTGAGACCGGAAGTTGTTGGGCATATTGATTTGCCTAGGTTGTATTCCGAAGGTGCAGTGGAGTGGGGATCTGGCCGAGTGTTGGACGCTATTTCTAGTTCGCTTGTTGCTGCACGTGATGCCGGCTGCATTTTGGATTTAAATGTGAGGGCGTTGTCGAAGGGCTTGGACTCGCCGTTTCCGTCTGCTTCGATAGTGGATTTAGCTTCGGATTTGGGCGTGCCGTTTTGCTTTGGGGACGATAGCCATTCGGTTGCGGACGTAGGTGTTGGTATAGAAGCGGGACGGTCGTTTTTACTTGCTAATGGAGTAGATTCGATAGCTACGTTGGGTCGTGCTGAGGGTAGATTGACGAAGCGGGTGGTGTCGTTGGTCGCAGCCTCATCGGATGACTTGGTGTAACGTCGCAGTATGGTTAGGTTCCATCGTCGGAGACGACTCAGTCACGCGTCGCAGTCTCCTACCCCTAACCCCTTCCGTCCGGAAGAGGGATGTTATTTCTCCAGGCCGGTGTTTTCGGGGAGGTTGAGCATTAGGTTCATGTTTTGGATGGCTGCTCCGGAGGCGCCTTTGCCTAGGTTGTCGATCTGGATGATTATCATCACGTGGCCGAGGGCGTTGGGCATTATCGAGATGTCGCAGCGGTTGGTGCCGTTGGTGGAGCGGGGGTCGAAGGCGGGATCGCTGTAGACGATGGTGTCTTCGATTTTGTTGATCTTTACGAACTGCTCGTTAGCGTAGCGTTGATCGAGAACTTCCCAGATGTCGTTGGCTGTTGTGCTTTCAGGTAGTACGGCTTTATGGATCGGGATTTCGAGGCGCATTCCGTTTATGAAGGGTCCCACTGCTGGTATGAACTGCGGTTCGTGGGTTAGCCCGGCATACTTGGTCATTTCGGGCACGTGCTTGTGGGCGGTGTGCAGTGCGTATGGCGATTCGAAAGGTAGTTTTTCGAGATTTTTTTGACCACCTTCCCATTTTGTGATCAGGTTTTTGCCGCCTCCTGAATACCCTGAGAGTGCATGAATTGTTATAGGCGCGTCTTTACCGAGTAGGCCTTGTTCGATTATTGGGCGGAGGCTGAGAATCATTCCCGTTGGGTAACAGCCGGGGTTGGAGACGTTTTGTGCGTTCTGGATTTTTTCGCGTTGGGTTGGGGCCATTTCGGGTAGACCGAACGCCCAGTCGTCATTCACGCGGTGAGCTGTTGAGGCGTCGACAACTTTGGTTCCAGATTCTTTCGCCCATGCTGCGGCTTCAATCGCTGCATCGTCGGGTAGGCAGAGGATCGTTAGATCGGCTGTTGCGGTTGCGGCGCGTCTGAGTTCGACGTCACGACGGTCTTCGTAGTCAAGCACTGTGACATCGAGGTCTCGCCGGTTGGCGAGGCGTTCTTGGATGCGGAGTCCGGTGGTGCCTGCTGAGCCGTCGATGTAGACCTTTGGGTTTGGCATGGTGGTAAGAGCTTGTGTGTGCTTGTTGCATTCCGGGTTTAGGCCAAACCTTAATTATGGTGCTGAGGTGAAGGATTTACTAGTGGCGTGCTGGGTTTTGGGATTTGTATCCTAACTAATGATGACACCATGGCGATTTGCGCAATGTGTCGGCTCAAGTAGAAGCCTAAATATGAACAAGCTTGCTGTCGATGCACGGAATTTGATGGTGCGAAATCTGGGTGTTGTGGATTTTGTAATTACGTTCGTTGGTTGATTTGTTTACGTACTGGCGATTCTTATAGTTGGGCCCTTAGATTGTGTGAGCCTCACTGTTCGAGCATTTGGAGTTCGTCGAATTCTGTTGCAGAAAATCGTGCCTATGTTTGCGATTGCCGCACGATTCGGTTTCGTCGGGACTGCTTACTTTTTGAGCCGTCCTGTATCAGGGATGTATGCCGCATCGTCGGCACTGTTTGTTTCGTTCTACTTCGTTCCTAGTACGCCTTTGTTGTTTCGCTGATGAGTTGGAGTAAGTAGGCAGTGGTGACCTTGTGCTTGATTGTGTTCGGATTTTCTTGCGGCACGCCGGAAGTAGCAGTTCAATTTATGATTGATGTGAATATTGAGCCGACTGCTATAAATACTGCAGTTCCGAATGATGCTTGTTTGTGGTTCGGGGATAGTAGGGAGGCTTTTTTTTGAGAATTGTTTTGTGCACACTTTAAGCATGGCTATGTTGCTCCGGTGCGCACACCTAGTGGGTATATGTGACAGCACTAGCAAACTTCTTTGGACTTATTAGAAAATTTGTGTTGCAGCTAGAGCGATGTTGCGCTTGATGATTATCGGATGGCGTGTAGGGCTGGCTTCGAGGTACGGAGTTTTGTTCGAGAATTAGCTTTGTGGTTTGGTTGCGTTGTTCATATAATGGAATACCCGGCTCCATTAGAGGCGGGTAGAACATTTTGAACGAGGATTTCGTATTGGCGACAGCAGACACCCCAGATAGTCAGGTAGAGGCTCCAAAAGTGGAGACGCC
>ENA-OREN01005485-OREN01005485.1-marine-metagenome-genome-assembly--contig:-NODE-5485-length-10511-cov-3.698869_pt1 | contig 10511 bp, 9 predicted proteins | sample MGYA00248624_ERZ508555 | MGnify/ENA primary metagenome ERZ508555 (study PRJEB26222, sample SAMN06267773) | marine metagenome | isolation source: Saanich Inlet, British Columbia, Canada | place...
ACAGTTTGCGGCGATGGGAGGCTACCATAAGTGGCAGCAGAGCTTGCATAAACCATGACGGCATCATCATTTTTTGCCTTATTAAGCAAGTCATAAAATGAGTTAACATTGGTTTGCATGACAATTTCTTGATCATAAACACGTGTGTCTGAGATTGCTGCCTGATGGAACATGTAATCAAATTTGTAATCATCCAGTAGCGCTAAATCAGCTTTACTATTAATATTGCCACAGACTACATCGCCAGTAAAACCGATGAGATTTTTGTAATGACCAAAACTTTGTAAGTTGCCATTTGCAAAGGTTGCCTCACTTCTAAAACAATCAAATACTACCACGCGTGAATCAGGATAATTGTCTTGAAAATAAAAAGCTAAATTACTACCAATAAAGCCTGCTCCACCAGTGATTAATATTGTTTTTTTGTTAAAATTTGTATTGCTATAAATCATTTTTTATTACATGTAAGGCTATTATTAGAATTTTAAAGCAAATTTTTAATAAAATTAGCTTTATGTTGTTAAAGTTATCTTATATGAGAATACATCTATCGGCGCTCAAGGCAGTATTCAAGTATCCTAAATCTAATAACTGCCATATATTTGTTAAATAAAAGATTTGAGTTGCACTCAGATTCTCAGAAAATAAGCAAAGCATCTCTATAAATTTATTTCAAATAATTTTATAGAAGAGTCCAACAAAATAAAATGAATTAGAATATAATTGTACGGCTTTATACTATACATCCCTTGCTCTAAGGCTGCGGTAGCTATGACGGACTACTTACTACTAAGATAATGAGACAAATTAAAGAAAATTTATTCATCCTATTTACAAAAGAAGACCTGAGGCACTTCGTCTTTATTTTTTTTGGCATTTTATTGTCCGGAATTTTAGAAGTGGCAGGTATTGCCTCTATAGCACCATTTATGGCGGTTTTATCATCTCCAGAACTGGTTAATGAAAATGAAACTCTTGTATTTTTATTTAATATCACAAATGCTGAGAGTAATAAAGAGTTTGTCATTATTTTAGGGTTTGGAGTGATAGCAGTTTTATTGGTGTCAAATTCGTATCAGGCATTTATGATGTGGGTTGTTACAAATTTTTCTCGCTTCCAAACACATAGGCTATCAGTGAGACTTTTAAGGCAATACTTGTTTCAGCCTTATAGTTTTTTCCTAGATAGAAATACTTCTGAGATGGGGAAAAATGTTGTTAATGAGGCATCCCGCGGTGTGGGTGGAGTTTTGTTACCTCTATTGAACCTGGTTTCAAAATCTATTATTTCGGTTTCAATTTTTATTTTACTTGTCCTAATTGATCCTTACACTGCAATAATGGTAATATTAGTATTTGGCAGTATTTATACTGCACTTTACCTTTCAGTAAAAAAGTTATTACACAAAATAGGTGTACAGACTACCGATTCTGCAACTGCGAGATTTAAAATAGCACATGAATCAATGTCAGGAATTAAAGAAATTAAATTACGTGGCAGTGAGAATATTTTTATAGATTTATTTGATATACAATCAGACTTATATGCTAAAAATTATGCCATCAGAGCGCTTATCGCATCAATACCTCGTTATTTCATTGAAGTGATTGCTTTTGGTGGAATTATTGTGATTATTATCTCTATGCTTATGGCAGGAAGAGATGAGTCTGAAATTATCGTCTTAACATCCGTTTATGCTATGGCAGGTTATCGACTATTACCAGCTATACAAGGTATTTATGGTGACCTAACGAGCTTAAAATTTAATTTGCCAATATTGAGTGTTTTGGCAAGTGACCTCAAAAAGAATGAATACAAAGAGCAGTTACAAGATCATAGTGAAAAAATAGAATTCAAAGAGAAAATTAGTATCAAAGATGTTTATTTCTCTTATGATGGGAATAAATCTATTTTGAATAAAATTAACTTATCCATTCCTCGTAATTATACTATTGGATTTGTTGGCACTACGGGCTCTGGAAAGACTACATTAATTGACATTTTATTAGGATTGTTAACTCCTAATAAGGGCTCTATTTTTGTTGACTCTATTCCAATAAACCAAAAAAATTTACAATCTTGGCAAAAAAAAATAGGCTATGTGCCACAGTCAATTTTTCTTATAGACGACTCTATTGAAAAAAATATTGCCTTTTCTGTTGCCGGCGATAAAATTGATAAAAAACGTGTAGTTGATGCTGCAAAAATGGCAGACTTACATGATTTTATTTTAACTTTGGAGGATGGTTATAGCACCGGTGTTGGTGAGAGAGGGGTGCGATTGAGTGGCGGGCAGTTACAAAGAATTGGTATTGCTAGGGCTCTTTATCACAATCCCGAAGTTTTAATACTTGATGAAGCAACAAGCTCACTTGATGGCTCTACTGAAAATACCATTATGGAATCTATTCATGGACTAGCACACAAAAAAACTATCATCATCATCGCACATCGATTAACAACTCTTAAAGAGTGTGATGTAATTCACTTACTTGATAAGGGGCAAGTTGTTGCCAGTGGTAATTATCATGAACTTGTTGGTAATAATAAGCAATTTAGAAAATTGGCCAATATAAATTAGGAGTATTGTGAGTAAGTTAGTATCAATAATTATTCGAACTAAAAATGAAGAGAGGTGGGTTGCGTGTTGCTTACGTGCCGTTTTCCGACAGAGTTACAAAAATATTGAAGTTGTTGTTGTTGATAATAATTCAACAGATAGGACAATAGAGCGTGCTAAGCAATTCCCTATTAAGCTGGTTACAATAGATGATTTTATTCCAGGGAAGGCAATTAATGATGGAATACGTGCATCTACTGGCGAATATATTGTTTGTTTGTCGGCGCACTGTATACCTGTAAATAATTTTTGGATTGAAAATCTAATTGAAGATTTAAATAATACAAAAGTTGCTGGAATTTACGGTAGACAAGAGCCTCTTTCATTTTCAAGTGATATTGATAAGCGTGATTTGATAACGACGTTTGGATTAGACAAGAGGGTTCAAATTAAAGATTCATTCTTTCATAATGCTAATAGTGCTTTTAGAAGAAATGTTTGGGATAGATTTCCATTTGATGAAGGTTTAACAAATATAGAAGACAGAGTTTGGGGTGAACAGGTAATTAACAGTGGTTTAAAAATCATTTATGAGCCAAATGCGAGTGTTTATCATTGGCATGGCATTCACCAGGATTTAAACCCTGATAGGGCTAAAAATGTTGTGCGTATATTAGAATCACTCCCGAGTTTACAAACATCAACCAACCACCATCAATCACCAGGAGATTTAGAAATTCTTGCAGTTATACCTGTTCGTGGTAGAACGCATAGTTTTGGAAATTCTTCACTATTAGAGGTGACAATAGATGTCGCAAAAAAATCAAAATATATCACCGAGATTGTTGTTACAACTGATAATAAAGAAACGGCAGAAATTGCAAGTAATTGTGGTGTAGAGGTTCCTTTTATAAGACCACCTGAACTATCAGACGATTACGTAGATATTTTTGAAGTTGTAAAATATACTTTGGATAAATTAGAGGATAGTAATAAGCATTATGATGTAGTTGTATTGTTAGAAGAAATATACCCACTCCGAAATGAAGAGTTGATTGATAAAATGATTGAACAATTGGTTTTCAAAGGGCAAGATACGATTATGGCTGCAATTCAAGAAAGACGCAGTGTCTGGATTCAAACTGATGATAATGCCAAGTTATTAAATACTGAAGAAGATTCGCTTATGCCCAGCTCTTTAAAAAAATCACGTGCACTTATTGGCATGCTTGGGATCTGTTGTGTAACTCATCCTGAATCAGTTAGAAATAAAAGCGTTTTAGATGGAAAAATTGGCATGTATGAAATTTACAACCCTTTTTCGGCAATTACAATCCGTAATAATCTTGATAATATTTCTGTTAATTCCATTAAACAGTTGTGGAAATTATATGATGAAAAAACTATTTAATAAATAACATGAAAAAAATGTCAAAACCTATAAAAATAGCGGTTATTGGTTGTGGTAGAGTGGCACAGCACTATAAAAAAATACTTGACTCTGGCGTTGTTTCAAATTGGAAAATAGTTGGATTTTTTGATTTAATATCTGAGCGCTCAAATTCTTTTGCAACACATTTTGATACGAAAGCATTCGATAGTTTTGATGAAATGTTAAAAGCTAGTCGGCCAGATTTAGTGTTAATCTTGACTCCGTCTGGATTGCATTATCAGCATACCAAAACAGCACTTGAACACAATTGCAATGTTTTAGTTGAGAAACCAGTGACAATGCTGCCAAATCAAGCTATTGAACTTGAAAAAATTGCAAAGTCTAAGGGGCTTATGTATGGAGTTGCATTCCAGAATCGTCTTAACCCTGCTATCTGCGCTCTTGAAAGGGCAATTAAACAAAAACGCTTTGGCAAGATAGTAACGGCAACTATTCGCCTTAGATGGTGTAGATATCAAGATTACTATGAGGATGGATGGCACGGAACATGGGCTCAAGATGGAGGGGTTATCAATCAACAAGCAATCCATCATGTTGATGCAATTAATTGGCTGTTAGGGCCAATTGACTCTTTAACCTCGACTATTGCAAATCGATTAAATAATTTAGAAGCAGAAGATACGCTTGTTGCAATAATGAAGTTTGAAAATGGTGCGCTTGGTACAATTGAAGCCACAACTGCTGCTCGACCAGAGGATTTTGAAGCATCACTGTCAGTAGTTGGCGAAAAAGGAATGGTGTTAATTGGCGGTATTGCCCTTAATAAGATCGAGACTTGGGAATTTGTTGAGTCTACTGCAGAAGATGAAGTTGTTGCGGAGCAATATTCTCAGGATGTAGAAACTGGATATGGTGTTAGCCATGGACCACTGCTTCAAAATACAATCAATTCCCTTTTAAAGGGAGATATTAAACCACCAGTTTCCGCTTTGGATGCGGTTCAAACTGCACGTATGGTGCATGCGCTTTACAGGAGTGATGAGCTGCAAAGCTGGGTAAAACTAAAAGAAATGCCAATCTCTGAGAGGTTGGGAAAAGAAATTAAGGAGCGAAAATAGTGAAAATAGAAAATAAATTTCCTGGTAAAGATGTTAGCCTGGAAGACATGGAGACTAAATTTCCATTAGTTGCAAAACAAAATGATTCTCATAAGAGTAAATTTAAAATTAGTGATGTTGAATTTGGCGGGGATTTAATTCCAATTTTTGCAGGTCCAAATATGGTTGAATCTAAAGAACTGATCGAAGATGTTGCACTAAATGTAAAAAAAATTGGTGCGCATTTTCTTCGTGGCGGTGCTTTTAAGCCACTTAGTTTCCCATATAGGAGTGAGAAATACAATGAAACTAGAGAGCAAGGCATAGAGTGGCTTGTAAGTGCCAAGGAAAAGGCTGGAATCCCCATTATAACTGAAGTGATGGAAGAGGGGTATGTTCCATTAGTTGCTGAGGCGGCTGATATTTTGCAAATTGGTACTAGAAATATGCAGAATTATCCATTATTAACGGCTTGTGCAAAAACTGGTAAACCAATCATGTTAAAACGCGGCTATGGAGCATCATTAAGAGATTGGCTGGGTGCAGCTGAATATATTATGGTGGAAGGCAATGAAAAAATAATATTATGTGAAAGAGGTGTTTCAGCTCCTCATACACACAGGGCAACATCAAGGTTCCTATTTGATTTGCAAGTTGTTCCTGCCGCTCAGGAGCTAACCCATCTTCCGATAGTGGTTGACCCATCTCATGCAACTTTTTGGCGCCCATGGGTTAAGTCTATGTCTTTGGCCGGGATTGCATCTGGTGCTGATGGTGTAATGCTTGAGGTTCATCCAGATCCATCTAATGCAGCAGTAGACCCATTACAGCCAATTGATTATGAAGAGTTTGATAATATTATGCAAAGAATGGATATGGTAGCAAGAGCAAGTTATGATCGCCATGTATTAGGTTAATACATCATGATTCGGAATTTAATAGATAACAATATTAACCTTAATAAAGGTGAAAATTTTTGCGCAATACTTGGCGTGAACCCATCTAATGGTGCACGATCACCATTATTATGGAACGCGGCATATTCTCATTATGGCCTATCCACTCAAATGTTGCCGTTAGATGTAAGCGCGCAAAACTTTGATGATTTGCTTGACGAATTAAATAACAATCAAAAATTTATTGGTGGTGCTATCACTATGCCATATAAAGAAAACACAGCCAATTGGCTGGGTAATCGAATAACAGCTGAGGCAAAAGAGATTGGTGCAGTAAATTGCCTTTATCGTGGAAAAGATAATCAATTGTATGGTACTAATACTGATGGAGAGGCATCAATTCTCTCATACCAATCTCATTTTGGAGATGTTACTGGTAAATCTATTGTGATTCTTGGTACAGGTGGTGTTGCAAAAGCAGTATCTGCATATTTTTCTGCTGGAGTTGGAGAGGTCGGTAAAGTTACGATAGTGGGAAGATTAAATAATGGCAAGGAATATGCTGAATCTATTAATGCCAATTGGATCAGTTGGTCTAATATGGATGATATTTTGAAAGAAGTTGATGGTGTAATTAATTGCACATCAATTGGTTTTTTAGATCAAGAAGGTGTATCTCCCCTAAATAAAGATCAGTTGAGCATTCTTTCCGATACTACTAATATATTTGATGTTATTTATCAGCCCTTGAAAACTGAATTGATTTTATTGGCAAAAACACACAAATTGCAGCATCTTAATGGTTCTGAAATGAATATAGAGCAGGCCGTGTTAGCATTCAGTTATGCAAATCCAAAATTTCAAGATTTAAAAGAAATTAAAGCTATAATGTTGCAAGCTGTTGGTGGTGCTTAGCAAGCATAAAATAGGATTTTTTATCAAATGAAAAATAATGCTTACGAAATATCTAAGTGTCCTTTGTGTACTTCTAAAAATTTGAAAGAAGTTGATAATACACTTAGACATACAAGTAACTACAAACCAGTATTGTGTCAGGAATGTAGCCTGATTTTTTTAGATAAGCTATATTTTACAAGTCAAGAAAAATTAGATGATTTTTATAAAGGTGAATATCTTAATGAATATTACAACGATGGCAAAAATGATATATTATTTAATTTTAACAATAAGCTACCCTATCAAAACCTTAGGAAGGAAAGGATAAGTAATTATTTGAATAATGATACAAAGGTTCTAGATATTGGTTGCGGGCCTGGTTATTTTTTAGAGTCAATTCGGGCAGATGTTGCTGAAGTAGCCGGAGTGGAGAAAAATCATGATGAGAGAAGGTTTGTTAGTGATTATCTTAAAATACCTTGTTATGAAGACCATACATTGATTAAAAAAAAATATGATGTCATTGTTTTAAATCAGGTTGTTGAACACATATACAATCCAGTATTTTTCTTAATAGAATTGTCATCGATTTTAAGTGAAAAAGGAGTATTTGTGATCGAGGTTCCGAGTGCAAGTAATCCTATTGTGTCGCTCTATAGAAACAAACCATTTACTAATTTTTGGTTTCAAGAGCCACATTTGTGGTATTTCAACAAGATTACACTTAGATTGATTCTTGAAAAGGCTTTTGGCGATAAGTGCGTTCAGAGTATTAGTGTTTTTCAGGAATCGTCATTTTTAAATCATTATAACTGGATTGTGCATAATAAAAAAAGCTCATCAAGAGATCAGGCAACATCCAACTCATTTCCATTAGTTAATGTAAGTAATCACTCCATTATGGATGATTTAGATTCGTTATTTGTAAATTTTAATATGAAGTATAAGGATATATTGGAAAAGGGGATACCATGTTTGCAATAGTTAAGAGAGAGACGTAATAATTACTTAATTATCAGGCCTTAGAAATTGATTTTACTGTTTAAAATTATTCCAATAATTTAGTTATCAAAATAAGGTTAACCATTGCATAAATATACAAACATAGGTTGCAGATATATATGAAAGATATGAGTTTTGAAATTGAAGATGTGATTTGTATTATTCCTGCGAGAGGTGGATCAAAAGGACTTCCACGTAAAAATGTAAAAATCATTGGTAGCGAGCCACTAATTGTTAGACCAATCCGTCATGCAATTGAGTCTGGTGTGATTGGCACCGTTTTAGTAACTACGGATGATGCGGAAATTGCAGAAATTGCAAAATCTGCTGGCGCTATAGTTCCTTTTATTAGGCCACCTGAGCTAGCACAAGATTTAACTTCTACCGAAGATACACTTCAACACGCCCTATTTGAGTATGAAAAAATGACTGGAAAAGAGTTTAAAGTGGCTGTTTTCTTAACGGCTACTGATATCTTTAGAAGAGTTGAATGGATAGTTGATGTGGTAAATAGGCTAAAGAGCAATCCTAATCTGGAAAGTGTTTTTGTAGGTCTTGCTACTCATAAAAATTATTGGAACCAGCAGAGTGATGGCTCATGGAAAAGACTAAAGCCATGGATGTCAACGTACACCTCTCGTCAAGTTAAAAAGCCAATTATTAGAGAGGATACTGGCCTGGCATGCGCAAGTCGTGCTTGGTTATGGAGAGAGGGTAGAAGAGTTGGCGATATTGTAGATGTAGTGGTTAACGACGACGATTTTACAAATATTGATATTCATGAACAAAGGGATTTACTTTTGGCAAATGCGGCATTAAACATTAATAAAAAACTATGAAAAAATATCCAACCAATCAAGAAAGGACTTCAGAATATTCAAAAATATTTACTAGGCAAAAAGTTCTCAGTCATCTTGTTGAAAATGAAGCTCCATTAATTTTTGATGTCGGGGCTAACAACGGAAGGTCTTTAAATGAATTTAAACAGTGGTGGCCACAGTCAGAAGTTCACTGTTTTGAGCCTCAGAAAGAATGTTGGCCTGAGCTTGAATTATGTACAACACACCATTCGAAGACCGTTATTAATAAAATTGCTACTAGCTCTAAAAACGGAACTTTAGACTTTATGACATTAACCATATTGCAAAAAATCCTATGAATGGGATAACTGATTGGGTAGATGTTATCTATTTAAATAAAGATTTTATATGAGTTTATAATCAAAAAAATGCGCAATATAATAATTTATTTTTTAAAAAAAATTTCAATATTTAGCTTTGTTAAAATATTGTATCTTAGGTTTGACAGGGTTAAGAGGCATTATAAAAGATATGAAAATAAAGAATTTAGAATTACTTACTATAGAAAATTAATTGATGAATATTTAAAAAATATAACAAGCGACGATCATAATAATTTTATAATTCAACTAGAAAAAGAGATAAATAAAAGAAGTAAAAATTTAATCAGCATTCGATCTGATTGGTGGGTTTCGTTTTTCAGAGTAATAGGTTCAGAAAGAGGATGTAATGAATTAGATCAATATATAGGTGTTTTGCGAAATGAGACGCTTAAATTGTCATTTTCTAGCAATTCTTCATTTGCCCTTTTAGAGATTTATGCACTGCTTATTGAGTATGGATTGTACGGTGTAGGTTGTGCAATTCGCAGTCAATGTGCACAAGCAGTCATCCAAGAAGGAATTGATAATAAGTCAAGTCAAAAATCACTAGAAAGGTTTTTTTCTGCAGCCCTCGAAGATGGCGATAAAGATAAAATAGATTCTACATTGCACCTTCTTAAGAGGGTGTCAAAAAATAATCCTGAACTATTATTAATTGAATTTCTACTTAATAAAATCAATCACAGTCATATTATTAGTAAAGATGTTTCTTTAGATAAGGGTTATTTAAATTTAATAAAAGGAAAGCGATTAGCGATTGTGGGACCATCACAGACTGATATTAAAAACGGAAAGGAAATTGATGATTTTGATTTAGTGGTTAGATTTAATTATAAAGGAGACAATCTTTCATTATTGTCAAAATGTGTAGGCAGTAGAACGGATATTTCTTATTTTAACGGCGCAAATGCATGGAGTCTAGAGAAGAGGTATAAGGAAGTGGCTACTAAAGCACTAAAGGCGATTGTATTTAAAGTTCCAGTAAATACAAACTTATTTGATTGTAAGTGCGTACGGAAGATGCTATTACCTCTTGAGCACTGCATGTTAGATAATAGTCCTAACGCATTGCCAAATGTAATTTCTGATTTATTAATATATCAGCCGTTAGAGGTAAAAATTTTTAATATAGACATGTTTCTTACTAGCAAAAGAGATTCGTCATATGGGGTTCTAGATAAAGCATTTTGGAATAAATTTTATCCAAAATTTGGGCACGACCCCTTTAGTCAATTTAATCTCATACAAATTTTTTATAAAAATAATCTCATACAGGTAGACCATATTTTAAAAGAAATCTTGGATTTAAGTGTATCGACATATATGGAAAGACTCCAAGAAAATTATTTGGATAAAGCATTATTTCATTACAACAGGAAAAACTACAAATGGTAAGGGATTATGATTTAAAGTCCCCGATAGGGGATCAGTAAATCCCACGCCTTTAGGCGGCTAGGGATGAGGTAGATGTTATACTTAAAG
>ENA-OREN01005493-OREN01005493.1-marine-metagenome-genome-assembly--contig:-NODE-5493-length-10500-cov-4.461863_pt1 | contig 10500 bp, 10 predicted proteins | sample MGYA00248624_ERZ508555 | MGnify/ENA primary metagenome ERZ508555 (study PRJEB26222, sample SAMN06267773) | marine metagenome | isolation source: Saanich Inlet, British Columbia, Canada | place...
GGTAAACAGGATATTACCGAAGAAGATATTGAGGCAGTTGTTAAGGTTATGCGCTCTGATTTTCTGACTCAAGGGCCGGCCGTTCCTGCTTTCGAACAAAAATTATGTAACTATACTGGTGCAAAACACGTTGTTGCAGTTAATAGTTGCACATCTGCACTACATATTGCATGTCTTGCATTAGATTTAGGTCCTGGAGATATACTTTGGACATCTCCAATTACTTTTGTGGCATCTGCAAACTGTGCACTCTACTGTGGTGCAACTGTTGATTTTGTTGATATTGAGCCAAATACGGCACTAATGAGTGTTGAAGAGCTAGAAAAGAAATTAATAAAAGCAGAAAAAGATGGCGTACTACCAAAGATAGTAATACCAATCCATTTTGCTGGACAACCTTGCGATATGCAAGAGATTCACGCTTTAAGCCAACAGTACGGCTTTAAAATAATTGAAGATGCAGCCCATGCTATTGGAGCAAAGTATCAGAATGAACCAGTAGGAAATTGTCGATATTCTGATATTACCGTATTCAGCTTTCATCCAGTGAAAATAATTACCACTGGTGAGGGTGGGGTAGCAATGACTAACAATTTATTATATGCTGAAAAGATGGAATTGCTACGAAGTCATGGTATAACTCGTGATTCAACTAAAATGCATAAGAAGTTAGACGCCCCTTGGTATTATGAGCAGATTGCTCTTGGATTTAATTATAGAATGACAGATATTCAAGCCGCACTTGGAAGTAGTCAGTTAAACAGACTTGATAAATATGTAGTCCGTAGGACTGAAATTTCAAAGTGGTATGATGAACAATTTCAGAATATATCAGGCATTGACCCCTTGGCACAAAAATTAAATAGAGATTCAGCGCATCATTTATATGTGATAAGACTGAAAGAGGGTGAGAAAATGAGAAATGAGCTATATAATAAACTATGTGAAAATGACATCGGGGTAAATTTACATTACATACCTGTATATAAACAAATGCATTACAATCATCTTGGTGTATTTAAAAGGTCTGAATTGTATTATCAAAGAGCAATTTCATTGCCAATATTTCCAACTATATCTACCATTGAGTTGAACACAGTTGTAGGAAATATTTTAAATTATTTTGATTTAAACCCTGCTTGAACAATATTAGAAGTTGATTAATAAATATAGCGCTATGAAAAATGACAATGTAAGTTCTTTAGATGTTTTGATAGAAGGAGAGACAATTGATTTGTGTATTCCATCATGTGATGAATATATTCTAGATCAGTGGTACAGATGGTTTAATAAGAGTGAGATTACAAAATATCTGATCCATGGGATTTATCCTAATACGATTGATCTTCAAAGGGAGTATTGTAATTCTATAATGACTGATAAAACAAAAATAGTTTTATTGATCAGACCGAAAAATCAAGAAAAGATTATTGGTGTTGCATCTCTTTCATCAATTAATTATTCTCAAAGACAATGTGACTTTGCAATGGTAATAGGAGACAGAACTAGTGGTAAGGGGTCGTTGTTTTACGGAATGGAGGCAAAGGCAAGAATGACGCAGTATGCGTTTGATATAGTGGGCGTTGATAGAATAAATAGTGGTCAAGTTGATGAACTTGATAGATGGCAAAAATGGCAAATATTATTTGGATATCAAATAGAAGGAATACTTAGAAATAAATTCATAAAAGGCAGGAGAGCTTACAATGTTTATGTGTCATCATGCCTTGAAAAAGATTATAGAAAAATTATAAGCAATAGAAATGGTATTCTTTGGCCAGGCAAGTCTGAGTTATTAGATATGATGAGAGTAATACCATCTAGCACTTTAATTGATGAAATTACCGAGTGGTTGCCAAAAAAACAGAAGCAATATTGGCATAATGTACTAGATTGATATTCTCTATGAATAGTATTAAAAGTACAAATTTTTCATATCTGGGCACTAGGAAATATGTCCACTCTACAAGTATTATTGAATTTATACACGATAATATTAATATTTTTATTGATAGTTTGTCTATTGACTATTGTCTAGATATAAAAATGTATAAGAAAATGAAATCCAACTGCAGTATTGATGTCTATAGTAGTCATCATGAATATAACAGTGAATCAGTAATATGTGAAGTTATTTTAAAATCTGACAATGACACAAGATTTATATATTTTTTAAGTAGTCATAAGGCTATAAGTTGTAATAAGGTTGATCCGGTATATTGCGTGGAAGAGATAGGTTCATACGGTAAATTTTCTGGGAGCTATAAGATTGCCTTTAATAGTTACAATGAATGTATAAAAAATATAGTTCAATCAAATAAATTACTCCATCTTAAATCTATTGATTCAGGGGAGTTTTCGATATTAAATATATTTATGAAAAACATTCCGGTTGAATTTCCTAAATATATAGATATGTTAGATATTGAGATTAGAAATATTGGAATTCGAGATAGCATTAATGGTAATCTTTCTACCTTAAATACAATTAATATTCCTGAAATGAATTTACAACCTATTCTGGTTGGCTTCCAAGTGGAGAGATTAAAAGCATGAATAATGAAAACATAGGTATTGAGAAAATATCATATTATCTGCCTAAAAGTAGCATCACTTCAAGAGAGTTAGCGGACAATTATGGATACAATCAAGAATTTATTGAAACAAAAGTAGGTGTTAAAAAACTTTTTATTGAGGATAGTTTGAGTACGACTGATATGGCAGTAAATGCATTAGAGTTACTACTGGTAGATAAAGAGGATTTAAGAAATAAAATCGAATTATTGGTAGTTTGTACACAAACTCCTGAATATCAATTGCCGCAAACGTCGTCACAAGTGCAGTATCGATGTAGTCTTAGTAATTCGATAGCATCATTTGATCTCAGCCTAGGGTGTTCTGGGTATGTTTACGGCTTATCAATAGTGGAATCGCTACTTGAGTCACTTGGACTTGATTATGGCGTACTAATTACAACCGAAAAATATTCTAACATTGTTGATGATAACGATAGAAATACTAAGTGTTTATTTAGTGATGCAGCATCAGCAACATTATTATCAAGAGATGGAAAATTAATACCCGGTAAATATAAGTTTGGTACCGATGGCGAGTTTTATGATTCATTGATTGTGCGTAATAAAAACCACGATAGCGAATGTGTTAATAATGTACTGTCAATGAATGGTAGAGAGATATTTAATTTTACTGTCGGTAAAATACCTAATGAAATATCTGATGTTTGTAAACTTAATAATTTAAGTAAAACAGAAATAGACTATTTTGTAATTCACCAAGCAAGTTCATATGTTATATCATCAATTGCAGCACGATCAAAAATTGATGATATAGACAAGTTCGTCAACTATATGCATCTTTTTGGTAATACTGTATCAAGCTCTATACCAATTTCATTGTGTCAACTAACAAATAATATGGAAGATATTGCAAATAAAATACTGATATCTGGTTTTGGTGTTGGCCTATCGTGGGGTTCTGTTGTTTTATTTAGTAAAGGAGATTTTGTTTATGAAAAGTAATAAAGATACGTTAATATCAATTGCGGCGTCTGCTGCACACAAAGATGTTTTAGATCTTAATGTTAATATTATCGATGATTTGAATATGGACTCATTAGATGCAATTAGTTTTTTATTTGAAGTAGAAAATGAATTTAACATTAAGATATCAGAAGAAAATATTGATCGGCTCGGATTATTTGATCTTAATAAATTGCATAATTACATTTCTGAAGAGTTAAACAATGCTGATTGAGCACTGTATTTGTAATAAATGAAACTCGTATTAGGAGCTGTTCAATTTGGCCTGGATTATGGAATTTCAAATACAAACGGTAAGATAGGTGAGGATCAGGCATTCAAGATATTGGATTTTGCATGGCAAAGTGGAATTAACACGCTTGATACGGCTGCATCTTATGGAGATTCGGAGCAAGTTATTGGAAAATTGTCAAATAGGAATAAATGGAATTTTATTACTAAAATACCACATTTTAGCGGCCAAAAAATTAGTAAAGATCAATTAAAATTCATTGATATTGCATTTAAACAATCATTAATTAATCTTCAAAAAAAAAATATCGATACTCTCCTTATACATTCTGTAGATGATCTTTTAAAGACCGGAGGCGATCAATTATTTGCAAAAATTAAAAAATTAAAAGAATTAGGGCTTGTAAACAAGATTGGCGCATCTGTATATAATGAAAAACAAATTGATTATCTTTTAAGGCACTATGACATTGACGTTATTCAATTACCTGTAAGTATTATAGATCAGAGGTTAATCAAATCTGGACATTTAAAAAAAATTAAAGAACATGGAATTGAGATACATGCTAGAAGTGTATTCATGCAAGGATTATTATTGATGTCTTTACACACTATCCCATCTTATTTCTCTAAAATATATAATAACATAGAAGAGTTTATGGTATGTGCACATAAACATTCTCTCAGTAATATTGAACTGGCACTAGGATTTGTGCAAAGTATCGATGAGATTGATAAAGTGGTTGTGGGTGTTGATACGGTTGACCAGTTGCGTGAAATTATTGATGCATCTAAAATTAGAGTTAATCATAATAAATATTCTAATCTTGCGGCCTCTAACTCTTTTTATCTTAACCCATCAAACTGGAAATTATAATCCTTTAGAAATTTATGCGTAGTTTATGAACTTTTCAGAATACAATAATGTGTTTTGTGATAGCAAAGAGGCCCTTGAGTGGGCTTATAGAAATGGACTATCCAAAGACGCTATAATCAGAACAAGCTCACCTGCAATGTTATGGGATAAAAACCCTAATATTAAGCATATTGAGAAAAGATGGAATATTAATGAGTTAAGTAAATTTCAAACCTCAATTCAGACAATGTCTGAGGATATATTTGATTCTGCATTGAATATTGAGGGTGTTGAAAGAGAGTTGGCGCTTGCTATTTCACAGTCCGCAGTTAAATTTCAAAAAGTGATTTATAAGTCTTCTTGTTTAGAGGAGTTAGACTTTATAGAGCCTAGGTTATTTATACGAGTAGAAGGAAAGGGTGGTCCTGCAGGTAATAATATGAATTCACCATGGGACTGTTTACTTAATTCTAATCCATTGTTTACTGTGGTGGATTACACATTGAAGAATTATGAGTGGAAGATGCTTACTACGCAAGGGGTTTCGTATTGGAGGCGCTTTCAAATAGCAGGATATGAAACTATTATTTATCGTTTAGCAACGAAAATTATGAAGAAAATCCCTAGCCAATTCTTTAAGAAAGAGTTGCTGATTCCTAATGAGAATGAACTAATTATAGATACCGCTGCATCTCTTATGTTGCAAGGTGTAAAGGTTACAGAGTTAGATATTAGTACTACAGATGAAAAGATAAAACAAAATGTATTCGCTGAAGAGCTCTTTAGTGCGGTTTCTTGTTCTCTAAGAAAAAGAGTAAAACAGTGGGTAACTCCATCTGCAATAGATCCTGTTATGTTATTATTTATGGAGCTTATTCAGAAGAAACTTGTATTGTTTGATCAACTTGTAGAACAATGGGAAAAATCTTTTGCAAAGAGCAGTAGAATGAAGCGGTCTGTACTTATGAACGCACCAGGTAATACTAAAGGACAGGCATTGTCATATGTTTGTAGAAAAAGAAGAATTCCTCTTATTGCTTCTCAACATGGCGTAACAATAGAAATTAGTAAACTACATGGTGAAATGAGTGTTGGGTTTGAAAATAGTGTTGCAGACGCCGTATTGCATTACAATCCAAAGAATGCAGAGGTTGCGGCTAAAAGCTATTTTTCTATGTCTAAGAGCCATATTGTTGGAGCATCATCTCGCCATATAAGACTTAAGTCTATCAAAAAAACCACAAGTCAATTGGATATACCTATTGTTTATGTATCCACTAATCTTTATAGGGGAAATTTAGGAGCATTTATAAGTTGGCTTACAGATTATGATCGGGCAAGAAAAGAGCAGCAAGTTATTACAAAAATATTGCGTAAATTACCTCATAAGGTGTTATATAAGACTTATCCAGAAGATAATAGGAGATATGCTGACCAAGACCCAGTTTTGAATGATATAAAGAAGAGTGATAATATTACACTCTTTAGTAAAAAAATAGATATGAGATATTTGCTCTCTGCATACAGGGTAATTATAACATCTGGTGCAACAAGTACTTTGAGTTGGCCAGTTATGTCTGGTACGCCAGTTATATTTATTAACAGAAAAGAAAAGAGTCCACTTACAAATGAAGCGTATATTGAATTATCGAAAGGATTGTTTGTCTTTAATGACAATGATAAGGATTTTTATCAAAACTTAAGGCACTTTCTTTCAAAACCTATCGAAGAGATAGAGACATTATGGAGAGAAAAAGAAGCTGATCGAAAAGAAATGATTAGAAAATATTTTTCTGCACATAATGGTGGCGCGGGCGGTCGGGCTGCACAAGTCATTCTCAAAGAGTACCTGATCTAGTTTTATACAATAAGTAGGAGTGTATCATTTATCAGTGGATATTTAGAGTTTCATCAATGCCAAAAGTTGGAGGAGGGCATGTTATGCGTTGCTTATCAATTGGTAGAGAATTATTTAGGCATCAGCCAGTTCATTTTTTATTGTGTGAAGGTGGAGATTACTGGATAGATAGAATCAAATATTATGGTATGACTGCATCAATTTATAAGTCACCAGTGGAAATGAAAAATACAAATGTACTTATTGATGGGTATGGATTTTCTGAATTAGAAATTCAAGATTGGCGTGAGCAATGTAAATATATGGCGTTCATAGATGATAATAACTCGGCCCCTAATTATGTTGATTTAGTTATTTCATCGTGTATGGACAATATAAGCCAGAAGAATTATAAAAATCAAATAGTACTTTATGGTAATCAATATGCGCTTCTTGCACCTGAGTATATAAGCAGTGTTTCTCATAACACAGAAGAAGTAACAAATATTTTAGTAAGCTGTGGCTTGAGAGATTCAAATAATTTTACGAGCCAAGTTTTAGGAGCATTGTCAGAATGTGATTTTAAAGGTAATGTAAATATTGCAATTGGAAGTCAAGCTCCTAATTTGCAAAAGATACTGGATTCTATTAATAACTATAATTTTCCAGTAAATATAGTATTGGATTCCAATGGTTTGTATGATTTATTAATTCAATCTGATATAGTGATTGGTGCTGGCGGTGTAAGTTTGTTAGAAAGAATGGCTTTAGGAAAGCCATCAATAACAATAGTTGCAGTAGAAAACCAACGAAATCAGAGTGTCTGGAGTGAAAATTCTGGAGCAACTATTCTTGTTGATCCATTAGAACAACAATTTCAATATGATCTTACGAATGCAATAACCATATTGTTAAAATCAGAAGAAAGAAGATTAGAAATGAGCAATAAAGGAATGGCTATTATTGATGGAAAAGGCGGTATGCGTGTGGCCAGATGTATGGCTTTGGGTGAATGTTGATTGTGCATGATAAAGTATACATCATTGCAGAAATAGGTATAAATCATGAAGGAGATGTTGAAAAATGTCGTAGAATGATTGATTTAGCTGCTGAATCTGGTGCGGATGCGGTAAAGCTTCAAACAATTGATGCTGATTTAAATTACGTTCAAGGCACGCAGAGTTATAAGGTTTTTAAAAAGGCAGAATTGACGCGTAATGAAACAACAGCTATGTTTCAATATGCTCAAGATATAGGGGTAGATATATTCACGACTTGTGGGGACTTTCCAACAGCAAAATGGGTAAATGAACTAAATCCAGTGGCGTGGAAAGTTTCTTCTGGCCTTCTTACACATACACCTATGGTCAAATTTCTAGCATCCTTTAATCGCCCAATGTTAATTTCTACAGGTATGGCAACGATAGACGAAGTTGACAGGGCGATAGGCATTATAGAGGAAACGGAAAATAATGATATTACAATTTTTCAATGTACATCTCAATATCCCACTCCATTAGAGAATGTTAATTTATTAAACATATCATTTTTGCGTGATAGATATGGGTATGATGTTGGATTCTCAGACCATACCATTGGAAGTGATGCAGCATTCCTTGCTGTAGGTGTTGGCATTACAATGATAGAGAAGCACTTTACATTTGATGTCAGACGCCATAGTTTTGACCATGCAATTTCATTAGAAGCTAATGAGTTTAGTAATATGATTTTACAGATAAGGAATGCCGAGACTTTGTTAGGATCTTATGAAAAGAAAGTTAGTGGTGTTATGCATAAATCTAGAAATAGTATATTGCGAACCGTTGTTGCACTGCATATAATTAAAAAAGGAGAAGTTTTTACATCTTATAATCTCGGTGTAAAACGGCCATTGCCTGGGAAGCGGGGTGCTGACCCAATGTACTTGGATGATATAATTGGAAAAGTTGCAAAGCATGATTTTAATGTTGATGAACCAGTAAATATAGAGGATATTGAATAAATGAATATTACAGTTATGTTGACATGTGTCGGAGGAGAGCTTGCCCCGCAAATGTTAATTGATCTTAGGTTGCATTCTAGACATGATGTTAAAGTGATTGGTACTGATGTTAACAAACTAGCAATTGGTAGAAATTTTTGCGATGAGTTTGAGGTGGTTCCTAATGGTTCAGACTCTAGTTATATTGAAGTAATAAAAGAGGCGTCCATACGACATAATGTTGATCTTATCATACCAACTTCAGACGAAGAGGCTATAGCTATATCCTTAGCAAGAAAAGTCTTTGAGAATGAAGGAATAAAATTAGCGTGTACAGATAGCTCTACACTTGAGATACTTACCGATAAGGCTAAAACATATAGCAAACTAAAAGAATATGGAATACATACACCCATATGGTTACAGGTTGATACTATTGATGATTTAAAACAAATAGTTCAAGATATGTATAGAGAGCTTGGAGAGGTTGTTGTTAAGCCTGTGCAAGGGCGTGGTGGGCGTGGAGTGCATATTATTACAAAGTCAATCACAGGTATGAAGCAACATATAGATAAGAGAGAAATACATTCTGATATAGAAACATTTCTTCGTGATCTTGTTAAGGGTTTGTCTGACAGTTTTCCAGTAGTAGTAATGGAGCGTTTAGTTGAGCCAGTATTTGATCTAGATTTGCTTGCATGGAAAGGAGATCCTATTAGAGTAATACCTAGGCGACGTATTGATCCAGCTGTACCAAATTTAGGGCACACAATTATCAAGGATGAAAATCTAATAGAACTAGGAGAAAGTCTAATAAATTTATTTCAATTGTCATGGCTATATGATTGCGATGTAATGTACGATAAAAAGGGAAACCCTTGTGTATTAGAGATAAATCCAAGAGAAAGTGGAAGTGTTGCTATTAGTATTGCAGCTGGAGTTCCATTGCTTGATGATCTTATATCGTTATCAATACAAGAAAAAATCCCGGAGATTGAATTACCAGACGGTGTAACAATAATTCCGTATAAATCATTATTTAATATGAATAAATGAAGCACTTGATAACTATTTTTGAATCTATACATCCATGTGGCGTTAGTAGGCTTGAGGAGTTTGCTGATGTCAGGTTTGCATTGGGAGTGTCTCGAGATGAACAATTAAAATTAAGCTCAGAATCGTCTATTATTATTATTAAGAGTGTTGTTCAAGTTAATAAAGAATTATTATCTAATTCACCTAATTTACGTATTGTAGCTAGAGCAGGTACAGGCACGGATAACATTGACCTTGAAGAAACAAAAAGACTTGGCATAAAGGTGTTGACCGTGCCAGAAGGTAATACAATTAGTGCTGCTGAATTTACTGTAATGCAAATTTTATTTTCATGTAGGCGTTTATTAGAGGCAATAACCTTTGTGCAAAATAATGATTATCGTAGACAGTTATTAGAAGGTAGAGAGTTACAAAATATGTCTATTGGGTTGGTTGGTCTAGGAAATGTAGGCATGGCTGTGGCAGAAAGGTTATCAGTATTTGGTTGTAAAATTATTGGCTGGGATCCCTCGCCAAAAGATGTGAATAAATTCACTTCATTAGGAGGATCTCTAGTATCTTCTTTTGATGAAATGCTACCAAAAATTGATATTTTAAGTTTTCATGCACGTCTGACAAAAGATAATTACCATATGCTGAGTAAACCACAATTTAATTTAGTAAAAGAAAATTTATTATTAATTAATAATGCAAGAGCTGGATTAATAAATGATGTGGATTTACTAGAAGCTATAAATGATGGAAAGGTATCAACTGCTTTTTTAGATGTTATAGAACCAGAACCGCCGTTTGATTTAGATTCAGATCAGCATACTTATAACCATAAGTTATTAAATAATAAGAATATAATAATTACACCACATATAGGGGCATCTACTATTGATGCACAGAAGCGCATTTCTTTAGATTTGGCGTCACAAATTAAAGAAACTATAGTTTTGTCATAATATGATTCAGATTTTAAAATTTTAAAAAAATG
>ENA-OREN01005497-OREN01005497.1-marine-metagenome-genome-assembly--contig:-NODE-5497-length-10493-cov-6.457085_pt1 | contig 10493 bp, 11 predicted proteins | sample MGYA00248624_ERZ508555 | MGnify/ENA primary metagenome ERZ508555 (study PRJEB26222, sample SAMN06267773) | marine metagenome | isolation source: Saanich Inlet, British Columbia, Canada | place...
TTCTATAATTGAACCAATAAATGCTCGCGGTTGTGTACCTTTACGCAGATGGTCCCGGTTGAAAAAGATTTTCATCGCAGGATCACGAGTGAACAGTAACGGATAAATCCTCTTTGTCAACTCTGCCTCATTTTTCTCAATTATCGATACCGTCGCTTTAATGATTTCTTTTGTCTCGTTTGTAAGACTCATATTAACTTTCTAAGATCAGTGCCTGTTTTGTGGGTATTAAGAAATTTTTATCCATTTTGTTTTGATTCAAAGAAGGTTACATCTACCGTTATCTCTTCTTTTCCACGTAATATTTCGATCTGGCAGGTATCTCCGGCCTTTTTCTGGCGTACATGGTAGATCACGTCAAATACCCTGTTCATCGTCTCGCCGTCCATTGACAGGATAATATCTCCTGCCTGCAGACCCGCCTTCCCGGCAGGACTATCCTCCCGTACGCTATCCATAACAACCTTATACTTCTGCTCTTTTTTGTCTTTATCTTCCTTCTCCTCTTCCGTTTCGTTCTCCTTCAGGTTTCGAATCATTACTCCAAGTACCACTTTTGTTTTCTTTGGTTCGGGTAGTTGAACAACCTTTATATAATCCGCGGGCTGAAGGGGTATATCTCCTGCGAACAGAGGATGATCATTGTCCGGATTAAGAGTTCTCTTCTCGTATGTCTCAATAGTTAGATAAGGGAGATGGTTCACTCGGTACACTCTTTTTGGAACACCAAAGTGATAAATAATGTGACCTCCACCCACGAATACCAGTAACTTTCTGCCTTTTGCTTCTGGCGAGGATAGATACCCGGTTATACTGTCAGCCATAACATCTTCCCAGACACACTGCACCTGATAAAATTTATCGAAGAGACCACTCATGTCAGTATCACCATGGCCATGGCTCTTTAATATCCTTTCAAGGTATTTTCTGTGATAAACGTCTGTAGTATCTATTTCAGGCAGGGTTTTTCTTTCTTCCTCACTCAGACCTTCAATTCCCTTTTTTCTTATTGTTTTACCGAATTCTTTTGTAATATTCAGTGCAACAACCGGGATCTTATTGTCACGTATGAAGTCCATGATCTCTTTATAATGATTATAGTCATACCCCCACTCGTAATCCCAGTCTGTTGAATATAACAGATCTTTCTCGCTGATTTCCCCGTTTGTCCATTTATCAAGAATCTCCTGATGCGGCTTCTTAAACATCTCCATACCTATCGCTATATTACCACTGCTTCTATTATAACATTCCTTCAGTACCTGTAGTTCTAATTCATGAGACTCTCTGTTCGAATGTACCTCACCTACATAGATAATCCTGGCACCGTCAAAAGAGTCGGCAAGTTGTGAAAACGTTATCTTCTCACCGGTTGCAACATGAACAATATCTCCCTCGCTTATTTCAGCAGGAAAGTTCCTCAACCTGTCAGCCTTCACAATATCCGGCATTGAGTGACAACCCATGCCGATCACAATAATTACGGCTATATATAATAGTTTTCTGTTTATCATTATTTTTAAATAAATGGTCTTAAATGTAGAATTCCGGAGACGTATTTGACATGTATTTTACATAATTTAATTATTGATAGGAAGCTAATAAAGTATAAAATTAGGCGTGGCATATCTGCCCACATAACAAAGTAGAACTGGCAACCTGGTCTAAAGTGCCTAAACTAAAAAAAAAGATTAGTTTTTTTATCACAACCTTAGGCTTTGTTAACTTTTTCAGAAACGGCAATCTTTACAGCTGTTTTGAATGGTGTTTTCTCTATGGGAATATACTCTGAAATACTATCATCAAGGCATACAACTTCGTTCTTCATTCCTTCTATCAGGGGATGTGCCAGACCGGACGGTATGGGTGTTATCAGGCTTGCCCAGTAGGAGGCAAGGCGGGATGATAAAACAGGCGTACGGAAAATAATCCTTTTGGGAATTCCTACGGACTCTGTATATTGCTGTATCATTTCCCTGTAAGTCAAAACTTCAGGACCACCGATGTCAAATTTCTTTCCTGCGGTATCCGGGTTAAGTAAACATCCAATGAGATATGCCAGGACATCCTTTACTGCAATCGGTTGAATCCTTGTATCTATCCACTTTGGACATATCATAACACGCAGGCGCTCAACAAGATATTTCAGCATTGCAAATGATGCACTTCCTGCCCCTATAATTACAGCCGCACGAAGAACTGTGGCATGCAGTTTACCTGAAGACAGTATTTCGGCAACTTCGTCTCTGCTTCTGAGATGTTCTGAAAGACCTTCTCCGACCTCTCCAAGCCCGCCAAGGTAAATCACTCTCTTAATTCCTGCTGCATCCGCAGTATTGATAAAATTTCCGGCAGCATCCTTATCCATCCTGGCGAATTTAGTATTTTTAAACATACTCTTGCCGCCCATGGAGTGAACGAGATAATATGCGGTGTGGATTCCACGGACGGCGTCCTCAAGTCCGTCTCCACTGACAATGTCACCCTTTACAATCTCGATATCGTTGCTTTTCAGAATAGCTGCAGACACTTTTGACGGGTTACGTACAAGCAGTCTGAGTCTGATATTTCTTCCGGTGAGTTCAGGAACAAGCCTTTTCCCTATAAAGCCGGTTCCTCCGAGAATCAATACTCTGTCATCAGGCTTGAGAGATAGGTTGTCCATTACAGAATTTTATCAAAATAAATGAAATGTAAGAAAAAGCAACAGTGAATATATATACCAATAAGACTATGGTGTGCTTCTATCAGGTTCCGGCCCTTGAGTTTTTATAAGCAGCTCAACGATAGCTGCTGCATCTTCAGTTCCTATTCTGATTCTCGGAGTAGCGTTTTTGGCAAATTGCTTTCTGTCCTTAACAATTTCTTCCCATTCAGCTCTGTTATGTCTTGCCAGAAGAATCCTCTCACCCGGAGGATGGCAGACAAGGCATTTAGCTACAAATAATTCGCTTCCGGCATCTTCCCTTAAAACCTCTGACCTTTCAGAAAGAAACGCTGCAATGCGGTTTGCATCTTCTTTAGTTATGTATTCACCCGCTTCAGATCGCATTCGTTCTACTGTTTCCTTCCACTCTTCGGAAGTCCTGTTATCTTTCAATATGCGGTTTACTGGATGACACATGACGCAACGGTCAAGAAACAATAATCTATTATCCGCATATTCTTTTCTCTCTGCGGTAATTTCCTTTACACGTTCCTGCCGGTTGGTAATAATTTCACTAAAAATTTGTTCTGCATCCTCCGGGCCGATCCAGCCCGGAATTTTAACCATCATTTCTCCAATAACAGTGTGCCACTCTTCTTCTGTCCGTGCGTGAATAAAAACTCTATTAAGCGTATGACACTTTGAACACTTTGTATCTACCAGTAAAGATCTGTTCTCATTGTCAACCGTTTCCGTAGCGATTATTTGAGTTACTACGGTGCTTTGACAGAGTAATAAAAAGAAAACTAGGAAAAACATTTTCATAAAATAATACCTCACAATTGGTTTTTATGGATTCAAGATAGTTTGTCTACATTGATTATATGGCTTATTTTCTTGTTAACAAAATTATATTGAATGTTAAGCCCCTATTATCTTCAAGTCAAGGCAAAAGGGATGTTATAGTGTGAGCATTTTCAATTGCTTATCAGTCCGACATAATGAGCTCCTGTAATCTATTGAAAATAGTATGATCATAATCTTTCCGCACAGTAATTTCTAATACATCATACAACTTTTCGATCTGTTTTATTATCTGCTCTAACCTATCGTCATCATTAACAAGTAAATACATCCTACTCTTAGAGCCGTCTTCTATCTTCCCGCATAATATGCCTTCCAGATTAAAAGCTCGCCTTGTAAACAAACCGGTAATATGCGACATTACACCGGGATGATTGTTTACAATCAGTTCAATTATTGTATTTGCGATATTATTCATTTATCTCTCCTCCTATCATTTCATAATTTGCACAACCGGGTGCAACCATTGGCGTTACATTTTCTTCAGGAGCAAGCGGGATATTGATCAAAACCGGACCTTCTTTTTTTATCGCTTTTTCAAGTGTAAGAAAAGGGGTTTCATCCATTTCCAAATCATAGCTTTCTATCCCAAAACCCTCACCGATCTTTGCAAAGTCTGTGTTACAGTAAAACTGTGAAGCTATATACTCTTTGCCGTAAAAATATTCCTGTTGCTGTCTAACTAGTCCAAGGTGTCGATTATTAAAAATTATTATCTTAATATCCAGGTCCAACTCAGACAATGTTGACAATTCCTGAATATTCATCAAAAAAGATCCATCCCCGCTGAAACAGATAACTTTTTTTTCAGGATTAGCTAAACTTGCTCCGATTGCGGCTGGAAACCCAAAACCCATCGTTCCTAAGCCTCCGGAAGTAAGTAATGTTCTGGGTTTTGAAAAAGGATAACACTGTGCAACCCACATCTGGTGTTGCCCAACATCCGTAGTGATAATCGTGTCCTCTCCCGCAAAGCCTCCGATCCTTTTGATTATATCCTCAGGCAATTGTTCATCATGTTTCATCTTTTTAGAAATTGGATATTTTTCTCTCATGTCCATGATAGTTTTTGTCCATTCTTTTCTATCATTATGCTCAATTAGAGGTAATAGTTGTTTTATTGCCTGTTTAATATCACCCTGAATAGCTATATCAGCTTTTTTTATTTTATTCATTTCCGCGCTATCAATATCTATATGTACTATCTTAGCGTTTGGACAGAACTCTTTAACTTTGCCTGTCGCACGGTCATCAAATCTGGCCCCAAAAGCGAGTATCAGGTCAGCTTCGTGCATGATATAATTAGTATATCTTTGTCCATGCATGCCAAGCATTCCTATAAACATATTGTCACCACTTGGAAAACATCCCAGGCCCATTAAAGTAGATGCAACCGGAATAGAACTTTTATGTGAAAAATTCAGTAACATATCTTCTGCTCCGGATAAGATGATTCCTCCGCCCGTATACAAAACAGGTTTTCTAGAACAGTTTATCATTCTTGCCGCTTTCTTAATCTCAACCTCATCAATGTATATAGGCAGGCCGTCTTCCTCAAATGACCTGTCGAAAGATTCTATTTCGATAGTTTCCAGTTGAACATCTTTAGGTATATCTATCAAAACCGGGCCGGGTCTCCCTTCTGAGGCTATACGGAAAGCTTCCGGAATTGCACTCAATAGTTCTTCCGCCGACCGAATAAGAAAATTGTGTTTTGTTATCGGTATTGTCATTCCGTAAGTATCAACTTCTTGAAATGCATCTGTTCCTATTAAAGAAGAGGGAACCTGTCCTGTTATAGCAATTATGGGAACCGAATCCATTTTAGCATCTGCTATGGCGGTCATAAGGTTAGTCGCCCCGGGTCCGCTGCAAGCAAAACAAACCGCAGTCTTACCCGTTGATCTGGCCATCCCGTGTGACATAAAACCGGCTCCCTGTTCATGTCTTGCGAGGATATGCCTTATCTTACTTTTAGCAAGCGCACTATACAGTGGTAAATTTGTACCTCCTGGTATACCCGTAATAATGTCTATTCCTTCTTTTTCTAGTAATTTTATTGTTATCTCTGCACCTGAATATTTCATGATTACTCCTTCAATGTAAATAAAAAAAGCCCCTGCCAGTATCGTACCGGCAGAGGCTTATAAACAATTTAAAGTAAACAAACCCCTACGGAGGTAGTGACACACCACCTTCTACTACAAATACGACTACTTTATGCAAATTTATTAAATTCATTTTGTTCATTCTCGATTTCCTTTACCAATAAAAAAACCCCTTCCGGCTTTTCGCCGAAAGGGGTTTTTGAATATTTAATTTTAACTCTTTTTACCCTTTATCCGGTGAGAACCTCCAGACGTACTCTACCCACAACTACTTTGACTACAGTAATCACCTTTTTGTTCGCAGTATTGTAAAGTCTCATTCTTTCCATTTTTTCACCGTTTTTTTCTAACTTGGGAGATTATACTCTTTTTTTTATATTTGTCAACTATCACACAACTAACATATTCTTAATTCTCTCTAAAGAGAAAGTCTGCTAATAATTAATTGAAATTATTATCTAAAAGGAGTTTCCACTTCTTTTGAGAAGTAAACATCCTCATCTCTGACAGATTCAGGCAATATGTCAAATTTAGATGACAATATATATTGATGGGTAACATTCCAGTCAAGAATTTGTGTGATACTTAACTCAGGTTTTAGTGAAGAAGGCATTAATTTACCTGCGTAAGGGTAACCATAGGTGGATACATATGCGATTTTGGATGTTATATTTTGTTGAAGACTTATCTGGATTGTACCAAAATTAACAACTTTATCAGAAACATCAACATTTATACCGGAGCTTTGATGTACAGGAAAAAGGAAATGTCCATTAAGTCTATTATACTTAATCCTTGAAATGTAATATTGGCCTTCATCTACAGGTATGTATACATATCCTTTTTCATCAGGTTGAAACATTCTGAGTGTTTTATCCTCTCTTTTTTTAAAAAACACGGTAAACCCTTCACCATTTTCGATGTGTACATCGTCATTATAGAAAACAAATCGTCCTATAAGCAATTTGTTATCGCTTCGTTCTCGGGACGATTTTACATTATATGCCGTTGTGCCGCAACCAAACAGGAGAGTTGCCAACATCAACGCTACAAATATTTTACCCGGAAAAACGGTACCCGGATTTCTTTTTTTGCTATTTAAAAAACTATAATGATTAGTATTCTGCTTCATAGCCTATTTCTGCCTACCAGTTACTATTGGTTTCTAACTGTTCCATCAAAAGCATACTGATTAAGTCAAAAATTTGCGTGTCTTGATTATAAAATATATTTGACCTTCTGTGTGTGTGAAGCGTAGTGAGTGAAAATGGAGACTGGGTAAAGGGAGAAACGGAAGTGCATTGTTTTGTTAAATCAGTTTCCAACGTTATCGTTTGACGAGAATCATCAGATTATTTTAATTGTTAATCCCGGCTTCAGGGGCTTCAGAGTTGTGATTATTTAATAAACCTGTTATCTCATATTCTTAATCTTGTTTATTGCTTCTTCATGAATTTCGTCAAAAATTGTGTCTGTTTTTTTTAACACCTCTGGTGATTTTATTTGCTCTTTTAGTTTTTCTTTAAAATCACTGTGAATAGTAGTTATTTCCATAATTCCTTCGATTTTTTTCTGACCTTTGTCTACTACTGTTTCCACCTCTACTTTATTCACGTGTCTTTCACTACGTTTTCTGGCTTCATGTAACATAGTGTCGTTTATTATGTTTTTAGCCATTTTCTTACCTTGCCTGGTCAGGTATGGAGATTTTTTGATATTTGTTATTGCAAGTTCACTCTTATCATCATTGTCAATTTTTTCAACTTTTTTTATTTCATGTGACATGTCAGCTCCCCCTTTCTATTTTCCCGAAATAGTGGTTCTTTTTTTCATCAAGTATATCATTCTGGTCTCTAGCTTTTTGGCAGCATCTAAAGACTTTTTATATTTTTTAATACCTCTTTTTATCTCTTTAGATATTTGTTTCTGGATATCCATACATATCCTTTTTCAATGTGGAAGTTACTTTTACCGTTATAAATATATGTAGTAAGTGCTTTATTGTATAAACATTACACGGTTAATGTCAAGAATTATTACTTTCGAGTTGGATGAAACCCGGGAATTCAAAAATCACATTAATGGATATAAAAGAGACATTTAAGAAACATTCTATAGCTGTATAAATTATCGGGCAAATTTGGTTTTTAATTTACCTGAAATGCATTGTTGGAATCAGGGATTGCTAAATTCATCTATTAACTGCGGGTATCCTTCTCTGTATGTTGGATATTGAAAACGATATCCCAGCTCTTTTAATCTCTTATTACAGCACCTTTTGTTTTGAGTAGCATCCTTATCTACCTGTTTGATTTCTGGTTGTCTGCACTTAAGCTGCTTTGCCAGCCATGAAACCACCTCCCACATTGGGGCAGGTTCATCATCACTCGCTAAATAGTGTGAACACAATTCATTGCCGTCCAACCTTTTTTCTAACAAAAATACCAGCACACCTACACAGTCTTCTTTATGAATTCTGTTGGTATAATAAGGTGGACAGAATTGTATCTGGTCTCCTTTACTTGCTATGCCTAACATCCGCTTACGTCCCGGGCCATATATCCCGGCAAAACGAACTACCAGATTGCTTTTATTCTCAGCCAGTACACTCTGTTCCGATAACAGTTGTAACTGTCCGTTATACTTCTTCGGTTCCGTTAACGAGTCTTCATCAACCCACTCTCCACCAGACTGACCATAGACGCTGGTAGAGGATACCGATATCCAGTGTGGACTATGGTGGTTTTGAGAAAGTCTATACAATAAATTTTTCAGTCCGAGGTCATAAACATTTCTATACGCAGGTGAATCGTGTTGCTTTGGCGCAGCCAGAAAAAATACCTGGTCGAAATCAGTGTCTATATCTGTCAAAGTAGCCGGGTTTGTTAAATCCGCCGCAATAAAGCGAATGCCCATATTGTCAACAGGGAGGTGGCGCCTCAATCCGACTACATTGTGCCCTTTTTCAACAAGAGCTTTGCCGAGACTTGTGCCAATATCTCCGCATCCTGCAATTAATATTTTGGGCATTTAGACTCCGGTTACGAAAATAACACACTCTATAATTTTAATTTTATTGCTTACGCCGTCAGCTTCCTGGCTATTTTTGCAACGTGCTCACCCTGGAAGCGTGCTCCGGCCAGCTCATTATCGGTTGGCATGCGGCTTCCATCAGTGCTGGCGATGGTTGAAGCGCCATACGGAGAGCAACCGGTGATTTCATCCATATTCATCTGCTCTTTGAATGCATATGGTAGCCCAACGATTACCATTCCCTGATGCAACAGTGTTGCATGGAAACTTAAAATTGTAGACTCCTGTCCTCCATGCTGTGTATTCGTGCTGACGAAAACGCTTCCTACCTTTCCAACAAGGGAACCACTCATCCATAACTGACCGGTTGAATCAAGAAACTGTCGCATCTGTCCGCACATGTTTCCAAAACGCGTCGGAGTACCAAAGACAATAGCATCCGCCTCTGCCAGCTCCTCAGTAGTGCAGATTGGTATATGAGACTGCTTTTCCTGTGCATTTACCGCTCCCATTTTCTCCAGCACTTCCCGCGGCAATGTCTCCGGGACACGTCTCAAGTCCGCCTCAACACCTTCAACAGACTTTGCTCCTTCCGCTACTTCTTGTCCTAATCTATATACATGTCCATACAGCGAATAGTAAACTACAAGTACTTTCATAATAAATCCCTGTTTTTTGGTTTAAAAAATAATTGATTGGCGGCCCTCTTATTTATATATAGCATGTTATTATTCAAAAAGATTTCTATACTCACCATATCCCTCTTTTTCCAGATCTTCTTTTGGGATAAAGCGGAGAGATGCTGAATTCATGCAATAGCGGAGCCCTGTAGGTTCAGGGCCATCATCAAACAGATGGCCAAGGTGAGAATCAGCATGCTTGCTTCTTACTTCTATTCTCTTCATAAAGAACTTTCTGTCTTCCACCTCTTCAAAATTTTCAGGTTCAAGCGGTTTTGTAAAACTTGGCCATCCGGTTCCGGATGCAAACTTGTCGTGTGAGCTGAAAAGTGGTTCACCTGAAACTATATCTACGTAAATTCCTTCCTTTTTATTGTCCCAATATTCATTCTCGAATGGTCTTTCCGTACCGCTTTCCTGAGTTACTTTATATTGTAGCGGATTTAATTTTTTCAACAGCGCCTCTTTAGTGGATTTATCAAATTTCTTAGAATTGCCACTGTGTTCTGTATCCATCTCTTTACCCCAAATCCTTTCCAGGAATGTATCACGGCCCGAGCCTCTTCTATACGCCTTATACCGTATAGGACTCTTTTTGTAAAAATCCTGATGATATTCTTCCGCTTTATAAAATGAAGTTGCTTCAATAATCTCTGTAACGATTTGTTCGTCGTATCTTCCTGATCTGTCCAATCGTTCTTTTGATTCTTCTGCCAGAAGTTTTTGTTCTTCATTGTGATAAAAGACAGCTGTCCTGTATTGCAGACCCTGATCAGCAAACTGGCCGTCAGGGTCAGTCGGGTCAATCTGCCTCCAGAATAGATCGAGTAGTTTTGAATAACTTATTTTAGAAGGATCGTACGTTATCTGGATTGCTTCAAAATGAAATGTTGCTCCTGCAGAAACCTCTTTATACGTTGGGTTTTTCTTACGTCCACCAGTATAACCGGATAAAACTTCTGAAACGCCTACCAAGTCTTCAAAGGGATGCTCCATACACCAGAAGCAGCCTCCCGCAAAAGTCGCTTTCTCATATTTAGTTTCAGCCAACAGACTAAATGGCATAAAAAGTAAAATAAGAATGAGAAGGAGATGTTTACAATATTTTCCTGACATATTTACCTCCGTAGTTATTTTTATAAGGAAGAGTATTGATTACTT
>ENA-OREN01005498-OREN01005498.1-marine-metagenome-genome-assembly--contig:-NODE-5498-length-10491-cov-47.084502_pt1 | contig 10491 bp, 9 predicted proteins | sample MGYA00248624_ERZ508555 | MGnify/ENA primary metagenome ERZ508555 (study PRJEB26222, sample SAMN06267773) | marine metagenome | isolation source: Saanich Inlet, British Columbia, Canada | place...
CGGAAACCGGGGCCCCAAGGCAGTGCCCGGGGAGTGACTCGAACACTCACGCCGTCGAAACGGCTGCGGGTTTTAAGATCACAGAAAGCCGTCCGAGACGTCCACCTGGACCGCTAGCGCCCGTGGATTCAGGGATGTGTGTCTGACGGGTGGGTCTGTGTCCGTGTGGTTACGTGCATTCTGTGCAATGAAGTGTGCAATGAGTAAAGCTGACCAGAAGGGCTGTCTTGGTTCTAGCGCTCTTCTCTTTCGTCTCTGGCCCGCTGAAACCCCGTGGCAAGGACTATGCCTCCGAGCACACCTAGGACAAAGGCGACTCGGCCACGGGATGCCAGTCGGTCATTGCAATCCCGCTTCGCGTCTGGGTGAAGAACAGGCACATCACGTCCGACACCATGTTCGAACCTGTCCGATGTCCACTGAATCCGTGTCGGGACATTGTTCGGATCCAATGGCGCACCACAGTGGATCTCGACATCCGAGCCACCCCAGTCATCGATCACTACGCGTGCGAATAGGGAAAGAACGACAGCGACGACGAGTAGCGCCCATCCAACAACCTTCATCGAACTTGAGGTCATTGCCTCTCCTCAATCTGCTTTTTCGAAGAACCCCTCAAGTTGCTAGCGCAGCGATCCCTATTGATTAATGTGCACCCAAGGGGACGTCCCATGTGGGGTAGCCGGGTGGTCGTTCAGATGCGAAGATCACTCCGGCGGCTTTCGGATCGAAGCCATCCGGCCAGGTGGTTTCCTCATTGGCTATCGCCCCTTCAAGATCCGCCCCTTCAAGATCCGCCCCGACGAGGAACGATCCGATTAGATGCGCCCGACGGAGGTCCGCGATGTTGAGGTTCGCCCCCCACAAGTCCGTCCCTACGAGAATCGCCCCTTGGAGGTCCGCCTTTCTGAGGTCCGCCTTTCTGAGGTTCGCATGTATGAGGTTGGCAAGTGTGAGGTTGGCCCCTTGAAGGCTCGCCTTTCCGAGCCTCGCATCTTCGAGGTTCGCCCCAGAGAGGTTCGCCCTTTCGAGGTTTGCCTCTTCAAGGTGCGCAATTTCGAGGTTCGCCCCTTCAAGATTCGCCCCAGAGAGGTTCGCCCCTTCAAGATCCTCCCCGGTGAGGTCCGCAGCTTCGAGGAATGCCCCTGGTTCGATCGTGTAGCCGTTGACCTCCACGACAAGCACAGTACGGGCCGACCAGAAGGGCTGCCAGTCGCCTCCTCCGTAGAGCGTCTCTAAGCCTCTCAAATACTTCAAATATATTGCCCTACACGGACAGCATTCAGAGGCCCACAGAGAGCCTATACGGCTCTCTGAGAGCATTCTAGAGAGTGCTATCTACCTAATCGCAGACTGATCATTTACGTGTTATCGCCGATAATAATCGACTTAATAGATCAAATCATCAAACCTGTCGGTCTGAGAGGAAAAAACATAATTCGTAACCATTCCGTCTGTCAATCTTAACCAGCATGATGGTGGAAGAGGCGATATCCGCCTCCTCCACCCCGGTGGAGCAAGCCCTCCAAAGGAGGCTCATAGTGAGACTGGACAGACTGACCTACTCGATCGAGGAGGCATCACGCCTGCTAGGTATTAGCAGGTCACATGCCTATTTACTAACAGAGACCGGAGAGCTTCCATGTATACGCCTGGGTATGCGCAAACGCATAGCCGGTGCTGTAATCGAAGCCATCGTCTCAGGAAAGAAGTTCAGGGCAGACCCTAATTATCGTAACGATAATATCGATGAAACATGACAATTATGTTAAGAATAATCCGTTCCGTCCTGAACTTATTGACACGATTCGTTCGGGTATCCTACAATATTGATAAGAGCATTAATACCAGTAAGCAGCATGCTTCTCTATCTATTTATGTAGAGAGATGTAGAGTATTTCGTAAGGGTTTGAAAGAGGTTAGGTTTAGACCTAATCATTATTGTTCTTATTGTCTCAAACCCATCCCCGCTGGTTCTAGAGGGTTCATCCACTCTGGGTATGGCACAGAGCAGGATGTCACTGCTGACAAGGGCAAGTTGTTCCTCCACGCCTCCTGTGTGGGTGAGATCACCGGTAACGAAGAGATTCTGTCGAGATACGTCAAGACGCTGCGCCCTTCAAGAGACGAACTTGAAGCATCCCTGAATGCCCAGCTGACCCTTCAGGATCTCCTCGAAGATCCGAAAGCCGTCCGGCATGAGGGTGGCTGCATCCTGTGGCCCACCAAGGCTCAGGACCTCCGTTCGATTGTCAAGGTTGACTGTGTGGGCATGGACCGCCACAGGGCCGCCTTCCTGCTTGCCGGCAACACGCTTCAACCGGGCAACGTCATTCGCCACAAATGCGATGTCCCTCACTGCTTCAACCCGGAACACCTCATCGAGGGCACCCAGGCAGAGAACCTTCAAGACGCCATCGATAGAGGACGACGAAACGCTGGGAGAGAGAAGCTCACGATCCGCCAGAGGGCAGAACGCACACTGGAAGAACGCTCAGAACGGCTCCGCCGCTACGGCAGCGCCGACTGGTTCCAAGGATGGGACAACGATCACCGCACCGAACAGGAATAGGCCCACTCCCAGCACCCGAGCCACTAGTCCGGAATGTGCACTCCATATAACAAGGGATGCATCAGATCCGGCGGGTGTTCAAGACAGCGAACCAGCCAGATCACGCCCAACACCTAGGGCAATGTGAGCGAAGCTCCGAGTCTTGGAAAGGCGCGTGTGAGTAATGTCGAATCATGCATGTGGGCTTCCGGTCGTCCGGTGGACGCGGTGAATACGAGATCGTGGGTGTCCACGGTGAGATTCACGCCTCCGATCTGATTGGTTGGACGGTTGATTGGGAGCTGCCGACTCTTGGGTTCAGGCAGTCGATGTTGTGGGTGGACCCGGGGGAGAGTGGCAAGCTCCGGCTAAGGGCATACGAGCGGAACTGGCCGCAGATCGGCCGGCAGGTGGCCAGCTTGTTGCTGATGCCGGATCCGGTAAGGGACCGAGCAGCGCCCTCGGCCGGCGCAGCGATTCTGATCCGTAAGGAATACCACCTGACCAAGGTCGGCTTTCGTACTGACAGTGTGCTGAATGCCAGCGTCGAGTCAGTCCTGGTCAGGCCGGCCTACGTGGAGGTGGCTAATGCGGCGGGATCGGAGGTGCTTGGCTTCTCAAGTCGGCTTGAGCGCGTTCTGGCGGTTCACGAGCATGCTGCCGCCCTTCCCCCGGCGTTGCGAGAGGCGGTTGAAGACCACAGCGACGCGGTTCACTCGGGAGAGGCGATAGGAAGAGCTGCAGTTGCCTCGGCAGAACGGGTTCTGGTGGCTCTCGAGGGAGTGCACGGCTATATGTCGGGGCATGATGCGCTTCCTTTCTTAGAGCGGATGCTTGGCCTGTCCGAGATCGAGGAAGGTGCTGGGCTGCCAGATGTTGGTGAGATCGACCCAGATGAGATTGAGGCCAGGGTGCGTTCGGCATCTGACCTGCGAATGGCAAGGACTCGCGGCCACTCTGCGCATGTGTTCTCGCGCCTCGTTCGAACGGCCTACGACCACAGGTGCGTTATGTGCGGACTGAGGCTGGCCAAACCTGGGGTGCCAGGCATCCGGTCTGGAGTAGATGCGGCTCACATACTGGCCTGGTCTGATTACGACCTTGATGTCGTGCCGAACGGCCTCACTCTCTGCAAGAACCATCATTGGGCGTTTGACCAGATGGTCTTGACGGTTAGACGAGAGGACGACCTCTTCCTTATTGAAGAGTCGCCAAGGCTGAGCCTGTTCGACCTCTCCACTCAGGCGTACCTGCAAGAGGCTGTTGGAGTAGTTCCTCTTGATCGACTCCCGACGGACAGATCCGACTGGCCAGCGCCCTCATATCTGGACCGCCTCTATGCGGACATCGACCTCTCGTTATCTGTCTGACGGTCGATCAGCCACTCACCGAGTTCCGCGACGATTCGGTGTCCGAGCCATTCTGCCACCGGCACAGAAACGGCGTTGCCGCACGCGTGGTAGCGGGCGCTGTCGATCTTCTCAGAATCAGCATTCTGGCCATCTGGAAGAGTCCAGTTGTCAGGAAAGCCCTGCAGCCGTTCTGCCTCCAGGGGCGTTAGTCGGCGCACTCGCCCGTCAGGGTATGAGACGTAGTTTCGGGACCAGTCGGTTCCGGTGTGGCGTGCTGACTCAGCGTAGAGACAATGGGCGAGCTTCTTTACGAATCCTCGCTCAGAATCTCCAACGCAGACCTTAAAGGGGGAAATAGGTTTCTGCCCATTCTGTCGGCTCTTCTCAGAATCCCGGTCGCCGCATTCGGGCTCAAAAAGTACTGCTCCGGCACTGGCGGGTCCTCCAAGAGATCCGACAATGAAGACTCTGCTTCGGCTTTGGGGGATGCCGAAGTGTCTACTGTCAAGCACTCTCCATGCCACGCCATACCCGAGTTCGGCCAACGTCCGAACGACGATTGCGAAATCTCTTCCATCGTGGGAAGAGAGGAGTGGCGCAACGTTTTCGAGGACGACAAGAGGGGGGCTACTCGACTCAATGAGTTCAGCAAAGCGGTAGAAGAGCCTGGACTGGCTTCCTCGGAGGCCTTTTCGTGGTCCCATGCGGGCAAGACTGACGTCTTGGCAGGGGAATCCTCCTGCCCAGATCTCGGCTTTTGGGATGTCACTGTGGTCTACCTCCGTGATATCTGTTGCCCGTTCGGCCTCTGGCCAGTGTGAGGCAAGGACCTCCTGGCAAAAGGGTTTGATCTCGCACTGCCAGACCGTCTTGATGCCGGCCCGCTCGAACCCAAGGTCGAAGCCACCGATACCAGCGAAGAAGCTGGCGGCGCGGATCGACGGGAGGTCAAGCGGTGGCTTCATGGACACTTTCCTCACGATAGGCAGGCGGTACTGGGACGTCGTGGATGCCAGAAGATAGTGAGGGGGTGTGACAGCGGGGCGTCCCGATCCGCCGCAGGGACGCAGAAGGCCTACCCGTCAGGCCTCTGAGGCGGCGTCGGTTGAGGTTCCTGCAGTTAGGTAGTGCGGTGCCAACCCGGCGGGTGGGGTGGGTCTTCTGAAATGAGAACTCAATCTGGAGAAAGATCAGTCCTGTTGGACCTCGACCCCTTGCTTCTCCAGATCGAAGTGAACCCGGTAGCGGTAGAAGGAAACGTTCGGAGCGACGCTGAGAGCACGGCGGAGCCTCTTGCTGTCTTCAAGAGCGACAATCGCTCCACGGACTCGCTGGCTCTCAGTAGCCAACTCTGAGGTCACATATCCCATGTATCGCAGCACTTGACCAACGACGACGTCTGCAGCGCGGCCCCTCTTCAGTTCGATGACCAGTAATTCAGAGTCGTCCTTGCTGACGGCCAGGATGTCGATCGGCCCGGTATCGGTTGGAAACTGCTGGGCAACGATCTCGCCATCATCTTCAAGCAGGTTGTAGTTACTGGCTAGTGGAGTCTGGTCCCAGTTGGCGACCATGAAATCCTCAAGGTGCTGTTCCAGAGCGAAAGCAGCAGGATCCTCAACGTCCTCATCGGTCACGATGATTTTCGGTGGCTCGGTCCCGGCGAGGAGTGCGTCGATCTCAGGGGCGTACTTGGTGACCTCAACAAACGCGAGTGGCCCGCGGATGGACCGCCGAAGCTCCGAACTGATCGAAGCCGGATCAACTACTGGTTCGGACTGCCACTTCACCGGACGTCGGTGGGGGAGGTTGCCGTCAGGCTTGTAGTAGTACCCGCCGTCAATCGAACCAAAGCGGAATCGGCCTTCTTCATCCGGGGCAATCAGGATGTCGCCTTCGGTGAGTCCTGCGCAAAATCCCCAGAGGGCGCCACAGGCGAGACCCGCTGCCACTTGGCTTTTCCCAGGATTTTCCTTAAGCCATACGGGCCTGTAGTTGGCGTTGAACTTTTTCCAGTGGTCTTCGAACTTTCCTGTCAGGTCCTCATGGATGGTGTAGTCCAAGCCAGCAAAACCGCCGTCAAAACACTCCTGGGCAAAAGAACCCTGGGTTCCCAGTCGGATCCGACGATATGACCGCATGTCGACACACTATGTGCCGCTGGTCTTTGCTGCCTGTGCTAGCCCTACTCGCCAAGTAGTCGCTGAAGGTCGATCCGACGCCCGAGATCAACGGTGGCGCCACGCACCAGATCCATCTGAGCAGCCCGGTAATGACGCAACGTCGTCTGAGGCGAACGATGTCTGAGCACAGCCTGGGCGGTGGTGACGTCGGCGCCTCTTGACTCAAGCATCGTGGCGGTGAAGGCCCGGAGATCTTTCAACGTGAATGATGAGATCTCCGGGTGGCGGTCCATGTGGTTTCTAAGACGCTTCGTGAGGGTGTCCGGGTTGATGGGGTTCCCATGGAGAGGATCGGACGAGAACACGTAGGCGTCTGAGGACACCTCCTCGCCTAGATCCGCTGCGACCTTCTCAAGACGTTCCTGGGCGTCCTGAAGCATCGAGACGAGGCCGCCGTTGATTGAGAACACCCCGTGACCGTGCTGCCCTGTTTTCGTCTCGGTCACGGTGGCGCCTTCGCCGGGGGTGACGATGATTCCCTCTGAGATGGAGACAAGACCGTTGGTGAGGTCGATGTGCTCCCATCGCAACCCGGCAATTTCGTTACGTCGTAGACCGATGGTGGCGGCGAGTCTGACGACCAGGGCGGTCTCTGGATCGTCTTCTTGAAGGATGTGGAGATGCTGTTGGACGGTCTCCGTTGATGGTGCGCTTGGCGGTTCCATTCGCACTGTGGGGCAATCCGCGAGCTTGGCCGGATTGGAATACACATGACCCCGCTTCTCCCCCCAGGCAAATGCCCCTCGGATGAGAGCATGAATCAGACGCACTGAGGCGGGTTTAAGGCCCTTTGCGAGCAGAGCGTCATAGAGGCGAGTGAGTTCATGGGAGTTGATGCCATCGGCCACCCGGTGACCCATCCCCGGTTGAACATGACGCTGGTAGCGGCACAGTTCCCGATAGCGGCTTCCTGGCTCACGTCGCCTTCCGCTCCTGGTCGGGGCGGAAAGAAACTCTTCGACAAGGACATTGAGAGTGGTGTCACAGGAAGGAGACCAACGACGGCTGTGTTCGATCCTCAACTCAGCGAGAGCCAGTTCGGCATCCTGTCTTGAACCGTGGATCATCCTGGAAGGCTGACTGCGTTTCCCGGTGATTGGATCCCGGCCTGCGCTGATCCTCACCAGATAGCGCCCCGGACCTAGTCGTCGGGCGTGTCCGTGCATGGATCCGAACGTACCCACGAAGACGTATTGGACAACCTCTCCCGATTGGTCCGAGTGTGCAACAAACGCACAATTGTGCCCGTGACGCGGAGAGGGCCGGTCCCGAAAGACCGACCCTGACCTGCATGTTTGTGGCTCCGGGGGTGGGGATCGAACCCACGACCTGCGGATTAACAGTCCGACGCTCTGCCAGCTGAGCTACCCCGGATAGCGAGGGGCAGGATACCAGCGGCCCCGTCCGCCCATCGGCCCCAATGGCAATGGTTCAGTTACCGTCGAGGTAGTCGCGCAACTTTGAGGACCGCAGCGGATGTCTCAACTTGGCCATCGTGCGTGCCTCTATCTGGCGCACCCGTTCCCTCGTGACACCAAAGTGCTGGCCGACGTCCTCGAGAGTCCGTGGATGGCCATCGTCGAGGCCGAACCGCATGCGGACAACCTCCTTCTCACGTCCGTCCAACTCCTCGAGAGCCTCCATGACCGCATCGCCGAGCATCAATCTTGCGGCAGCATCGGCTGGCATCTCTGCATCCAGGTCGGGTAGGAGGTCAGCGAGACTCGAATCGTGCTCCTCGCCAAGAGGCGAGTCCAACGACAGAGGGTTGTCCTGGTCGCGGGCCAGCTTCAGGAGTTCCTCCACCTTGTCGTCGATGACGACGGCCCGATCAGCGATTTCCTCGGTGGTGGGCTGCCGCTCCAGTTCCTGGGACAGGTCTCTCTGGGCGCGCAGGACGCGGTTCATTGCATCGACCATGTGGACCGGAATACGAATGGTCCTGGACTGGTCGGCGATCGCACGCGTAATGGCCTGGCGGATCCACCAGGTTGCATAAGTGGAAAACTTGAAACCCTTGGTGGCATCGAACTTCTCGACGGCCCGCATCAGGCCCAGGTTGCCCTCCTGGAAGAGGTCCAGCAGCGGCAGGCCCCGCCCCTTGTACCTCTTGGCGACGGAGACAACCAGGCGCAGGTTGGCCCTCGTGAGCCGGTCGCGGGCCATCTCACCATTGCGCTGTCGACGCCGCAGCCGAACAAGTTCCAGGCGCTCCAGGCTCTTGAGTTCTCCCGAGACGGCCAGGTCTGCCATCTTCACCTCGGCATCGGCTCCATCCAGAATGGCCGCAGCCAACCTGACCTCGTCGGCGGCGGTGAGGAGGGCGACCTTTCCGATCTCACGCAGATAGATGCGGGTTGAGTCGCCACCGGTGCCCTGGTCGGAACGGCCAGTTGTGTCGTGGTGCCCCCTCAGCGAGGGAAGGCTGGCCCGGCTGAGCCGCACCACCTCGGCATCGCTGTCGCCCTCGACGATGACGGTCTCGTCAAACTCGATTCCCTCAGCCTCGAGCGCGCTCTTGATGCCGAGGATCAGGTCGGGTGTGAGTTCGGCGTCGCGGACCACGTTGATGATCTCATCGAGGCTCAAACTGCCCCTTGTGCGACCGTGGCGGAGCAGGCGGGCGAACTCGAACTCTGATACCCCCGTCCACCTCTGTGGAGTGGGGGCGGCCTCAGGCATCGGCCCTCCCCTCCCTGTTGTCGATAAGCCACCGTAGCAACGGTTCAAGGTCTGCGATGTCTGGGCCCGGTTCACGCAACTCCATTACCTGGGTCCTGAGATACGAAATGGCCGGCTGGTAGGTGGCGAGGTCTCCGTCGCGGCGTGACACGGCCTCGAACTCGACAGCCAGGCGGCCGGCTGCCAGCGACAGGAGCCTGCTCAGGACGCCGACGGCGTCGTCGTCGCCCGCATCCTCGACCGCAAGGCGTCCCAGCAGGGCTGCTGGCGTTCCAGCGTCCTCTTCGGCGTTCAGGGCAGACACGGCAGAGTGGACATCGCCGTTGCTGGCCAGAGAGTGATATACCGCCAGCGAGGTCGGGTCGACGAAGAGGACATCGGACAGGTATCCGGCGATCTCGTCGGGCCTGTGGGCCAGCAGACGCAGTGCCTGGGTCTCCGGGGTCAGCCTGCCGACCGGCTCAGGTCGGGTAGGCACCGGTGCATCTGAACCACGTCTGGACGACCCTCTAACGGTTTCCCGGCTGGCCGAGGCCTTCCTGTCGAGCATTCTCTGGCGCAGATGATCGACGTCGAGGAGGCAGCGGTCGGCGATGCTCACCAGGTACTGATCCCGGACTAGGGAGTTCGGGTGCTGGCCAACCAGCGCAGCGGCCTCCTCGGCGGCGTGGGCCCGACCTTCGGCGGTGTCCATGCCTCCCCTGCCCAGAACCCGATCGATGCGAAACTCCAGGAACGGTCGTGCCTGCTCTACTGCCCGGCGAAGTCCCTCGGGGTCGGAGCGGAAGAGATCTCCGGGGTCGGCATCAGGCGGTAGGTCTGCAACCGCGAACTGCAGGCCGAACTCCTCCTCCCACTCGTAGACGCGCTCGGCAGCCGACTGTCCGGCTCCGTCGGCGTCGAAGGCCAACACCACCCGGGGGGCAAAACGCGCAAGCTTGCGGGCGTGATCGGGCGTCATCGCCGTACCGCAGGTGGCAACGGCCCGCTCCAGGCCGGCAAGGTGAAATCCGATCACATCGGTGTAGCCCTCGCATACAACGATCTCGTCGCTTCGGCTGGCCTCTGTCTTGGCCCAGTTCAAGCCATAGAGGACACGGCTCTTGGAATAGGTCTCGGCTGCATCGGAGGTGTTCTTGTACTTGGGACCCTCCCCGTCGGGCAGCTTGCGGCCACCGAACCCCACCGGGTTGTCCCTCTCGTCGAATATCGGAAACATGATCCGGGCCCGAAAGGCGTCGTACTGCCCACCTCGCCTGTTGATCCCACCGAGGCCCGAGGCCTTCAGGTCCGAGTCGGAGAGTTGCAGGTGCCCGGCCAGTTGCGACCAGTCGTCGGGGGCCCAGCCGATCGAAAAGCGCCTCGCCACCTCGCCGTCGAACCCTCGGGCCTTCAGGTACTCGCGGGCCGGCCTGGCATCGGGATCGGTGAGAAGGAGGTCGTGGTAGAAGGCCACGGCCCTTGCAATCGCCTCGGTCAGGTGTTTTCGGCGGCTGTGGGCCTTGCCCTCGTTTCGGTCCGTGTAGCGCAGCGTGATACCCATACGACCTGCCAGATACTCGACGGCACCGGCGAAATCCAGGCTCTCCATCTCCCTGACAAAGTCGATGGCGTCGCCGCTGACCTGGCATCCAAAGCAGTAGTAGACGCCCTTTTCCTGGTTTACCGAGAACGACGGCGACTTCTCACCGTGGAACGGACACAGGCCCATCCACTGGCGGCC
>ENA-OREN01005499-OREN01005499.1-marine-metagenome-genome-assembly--contig:-NODE-5499-length-10487-cov-4.068588_pt1 | contig 10487 bp, 8 predicted proteins | sample MGYA00248624_ERZ508555 | MGnify/ENA primary metagenome ERZ508555 (study PRJEB26222, sample SAMN06267773) | marine metagenome | isolation source: Saanich Inlet, British Columbia, Canada | place...
CAAAGTCGCTATTCAGACACGAGAGTAGAAGGAGAATGCATAGGAAAAATAAATCTATGATCTATAATCGGCATTAATTTTAATATACTCTTGCGTTAAATCACAAGTCCATATTGTAGACTTTTCTTTCCCCATTCCCATATCTATGTCAATAACTATATTTTTATTTTTCATCTTTTTTGCAACTACTTCTTCTTTATAATTAGGAATAAGAATACCTTTATCTGTGATTTTTACTTTATTAATAGCTATAGATATTTTATTCTGTATCAAAGGACTTCCAGATTTTCCTATAGCCATTATTATTCTACCCCAATTAGGGTCTTCGCCAGCTATGGCCGTCTTAACTAAAGAAGAATTAGCTATTGCAAGACCAATATTTCTTGCTATTTTTTGAGATTTAACTGAATTAACATTAATAGTTATAAACTTACTAGCACCTTCTCCATCACATACAATTTGTTGAGCTAAACTTTGCAATACTTTATCTAATGCCTCTCTAAAAAAGTTTAACCTTTTATCTCCAATAGTTTTGATACTTCTATTTAAAGATATAGAAGGTGAAGAAAACAAAAGACAGGTATCAGAAGTTGAAGTATCACCATCGACAGTTATTGAATTAAAAGATTTTTCTACAGCTTCTTTTAATAAAATATTAAGAATGTTAGCAGATAAAGGTAAATCCGTAAAAATAAAGCCTAGCATTGTTCCCATATTGGGAAATATCATACCTGAGCCTTTTGCAATTCCTACAACATTAAATTGTTTGTCTTCAATTTTAAATTTAGATTTAGCTCCTTTTGTAAAGGTATCAGTTGTACATATAGATTCTGCAACTTCTTTCCATGAAGATGCTTTCTGCTTTAATAATTTTGGAATAGCAGCAGTAATAATATTTTCATTTAAAAACTCCCCTATCACACCGGTAGAACATACATATACTTCATTTTTTTTACAGCCTATATGATTTACAATTGCATTAACGGTCTTTTTTACTGTTTCCATACCCTTATCACCAGTATGAGCATTAGCATTTCCAGAATTCACTATTAAAGCTCTAGCTTTACCAATATTTCTTATTTTTTTACACCATATTACTGGAGCTGAAGGAGTTTGAGACCTTGTAACAGTACAGGCTACATTAGTTTCTTTAGTCATATAAATCAAACTGAGATCAAGTTTATTCTTATATCTAATTCCAGAATGGATACACGCAAGCCTAATACCTTTAATTTTAGGTAAATTTGGAAATAACTTTGGCGCTAAAGGAGATTTTTTTAACATCTTTGGTAAATCTACTATCTTTCTTTTAATTAAATTATAGTATAAAATAAGTAATTAATTTATAAACTAATGACAAATAAAAATGCACTAAAATTTAAAATAAATTTAAATTAACTATAAATATAGGAAGCTTTATATGCTAAATAATATAGCAAGAAAATTTTTTGGTACTCCTAATGACAGATATCTAAAAAAAATAAATTTATTATTAGAAGAAGTAAATAAACTAGAACCTGAAGTTGAAAAACTATCTGATGATGAATTAAAAAATACTACTCTGAAACTTAAGGAATTATATTCTTCTCATAATAATTTGGATGCATTATTACCAGAAGCATTTGCGACAGTTAGAGAAGCAGCCAAAAGAACATTAGGACAGAGGCATTATGATGCACAGATAATTGGCGGCATAGTATTACATCAAGGAAAAATATCTGAGATGAAAACTGGAGAAGGAAAAACTTTAGTTTCAACTTTATCTGCCTATCTTAATGCTATTAAAGGAAATGGCGTGCATGTAGTGACAGTAAATGATTACCTAGCAAAGAGAGACAGTGAATGGATGGGTAAAATTTATAAGTTTTTGGGATTGTCAGTAGGATGTATAATTCCGGACATTGAAGATGAAGAAAGGAAAAAAGCTTATAATTGTGATATTACTTATGCTACCAATAATGAGCTAGGTTTCGATTTTCTAAGAGATAATATGAAATTCTCATTTGAACAAATGGTTCAACGTCCATTTAGTTATGCAATAGTTGATGAAGTTGATTCAATTTTAATTGATGAAGCAAGAACTCCACTTATAATTTCAGGACCAACTGAAGACAATTCAGAGTTATACACAAAAATTAATACTTTAATTCCTTTATTAAAAGAAGAGGATATTGAAATTGATGAAAAAACAAAAAGTGTTAGCCTAACAGAAATAGGAAATGAGAATATAGAAAAAATACTAAAAGATAAATTATTACTCAAAGGAGAAAATTTATACGACCCAGAAAATGTAAGTATGGTTCATCATATAAACCAAGCCATTAAAGCTAACAAATTATTTGAAAAAGATACGGACTATATTGTTAGTAATAATAAAGTAGTAATTATTGATGAATTTACAGGACGGATGATGGAAGGGAGAAGATTCTCAGATGGTCTTCACCAGGCGCTAGAAGCAAAAGAAAAAGTCTCCATAAAAAATGAAAATCAAACTTTAGCTTCTGTTACATTTCAAAATTATTTTAGAATGTATCCTAAACTATCTGGAATGACTGGAACTGCATTAACTGAAGCAAATGAATTTATGGAAATATATAATTTAGAGGTTATATCAATTCCTACACACAAAAATATGATAAGAATTGATCATAATGATGAAGTTTATAGAACCGCTGAAGAAAAATGGGAAGCTGTCATTGAAAATATTAAGCAGGCAAATTCTAGGAAGCAGCCAGTTTTAGTTGGAACTACCAGTATAGAAAAATCTGAAATGTTATCAACCTTATTAAAAAAACAAAAAATTAAACATAATGTTTTAAACGCAAGAAATCATGCTGAAGAAGCGAATATTATTGCCTTAGCTGGAGCAACAGGTGCTGTAACAATAGCAACCAATATGGCTGGCAGAGGCACAGATATCCAACTAGGAGGCAACAAAGATGTCATAGATATACTTAACCCTAGTAAATTAGATGAAATACCAAAAAATAAAGAATTAGCTTTAGAAGCAGGTGGATTATTAGTAATTGGAACAGAAAGACATGAAAGTAGACGAACAGACAACCAATTAAGAGGAAGATCAGGAAGACAAGGAGACCCTGGAGAATCTAAATTTTTTCTCTCCCTTGAAGATGATTTAATGAGGATATTCGGATCAGAAAAATTAGATACTGTATTACTTAAATTAGGTCTTAAAAAAGGTGAAGCTATTATTCATAGTTGGGTTAATAGAGCAATTCAAAAAGCACAGGAAAAAGTAGAAGGTAGAAACTTTGAAATAAGAAAAAATCTTTTGCGTTTTGATGATGTAATGAATGACCAAAGAAAAGCAATATATGAACAAAGAAAAGAATTAATGCAAGTTGAAAATATTTCTGAAACTTTAGAAAATATGAGAAATGAAATTATAGATGATTTAGTAAACCTAAACATTCCTGAAAAAGCCTATGCTGAGCAATGGGATTTAAATGGCTTGAATAATGCACTAAAGAAATATGGATTAGACCTTCCACTTAGTGAATGGGCTAAAAAAGATGGTGTAACAGAAATAGAGTTTAAGAATCTTATTAAAAAAGAAGCAGAAACAAAAATATCTAATAAAATTGATGTATTTGGATTGCAAAATATGCAAACCATTGAAAAACAAATTATGCTACAAGTGGTTGACCAAAACTGGAAAGAACATTTATTACAGTTAGATCAATTAAAACAAGGAATTGGTTTAAGGGCTTATGCGCAAAGAGACCCTCTTAATGAGTACAAAAGTGAAGCCTTTAATTTGTTTCAAGAAATGCTAGAAAACATAAGAAATCAAGTTACTACAATTATACTTAACATAGAACTTTCTTCAAAAATTCCAGAAAGAAAAGAAGAAAATATAACTCTAATAAAAGAACCAACTGACAATAGTAAGAAGACAAACATACCTATAATATCTAAAAAAATTGGAAGAAATGAAACTTGCCCATGTGGATCAGGAAAAAAATATAAGAATTGTCATGGCAACCGCTAAATTAATCTTTATTTTTTAAATACAGCAATATAATTAATAGAAGTATTATTAGATAACCTCCAGCCTCTTATCGGACCCCATACCATTCCTTTTAAATCATGCATATTTAAATTTTTACTATTAAAATATTTTTTTATTTCAATTGGTTTAATAAATTTTTTATAACTATGCGTACCTGAAGGGATTTTTTTTAAAATATCTTCAGCAAATTTAATAACTATCATTTTTGATAATATACTTCTGTTGATTGTAGATATTATAATTAATCCTTTTGGCTTAACAAGTTTTGATAATACTTCACAAAAATATTCTACATTATTTACATGCTCCAATAATTCTAATGCTATAATCACATCATATTGTTTTTTACTTTTCAATAGGTTATCAATATTAGAATGTTCATATTTTATATCTAGTTGCATTGCTTTAGCATGTACCTTAGCTATATTTATAAGTTCTTTAGATTCATCTATAGAAGTTAATTTTCCTCCCATTCTTGATAAAGGTTCACTAGCTATACCTCCCCCACATCCAATATCTAAGATTTCAATGCCAGCTAACATATGTTTTTTATTTTGTATTTTAAAATTTTGAATAATAGCTTCTTTAATATATCTTGTTCTTATCTCAGACATGGCATGTAAAAAAGACATCTTTCCTTCTTCATTCCACCAATCTTCTGCTAATTTAGAAAATTGTATAATTTCATCTTTATCAAGAGTATCTAATGACATAATATATTAATATCTTTTGTTTGGTTTATTTTTTATAAAAAAACTATATTGCACCTTTTTATAAGTCAAAGTATGAATAAGTTTAATATAGATTTTAAAATAGATTAAACAATATAATATATATATTTTAAGGTAAAAATTTTATGCAAAGAATTGTCCAAAAATTTGGAGGAACATCAGTTGGCAGTATTAGTAAAATTAAAAAAGTATGCGAACTGATTAAAAAAGAGTTTGAAAATGGAAATCAAGTAGTAGTAGTTTCTTCTGCAATGTCAGGAGAAACTAATAAATTAGTTGATTTAGCTGAAAATTTTGATGTTACTAATAATAAAAAAGAATATGATATGATTGTTTCTACTGGTGAGCAAATATCAATAGCATTAATATCTATGGCTTTAAAAGAAATAGGAATTCTTGCAAAACCCTTGCTAGGTTGGCAAGTACCTATAATAGGTAGTAAAGAACAAACTAAAGCAAAAATAAATAAAATTGATAAAAAAATATTATTAAAAATTATTAATAATAATGAAATACCTATAATTGCAGGATTTCAAGGCGTTGATGATGATAATAATATTGTTACATTAGGTAGAGGCGGATCTGATACATCTGCAGTGGCAATAGCGGCTGCTATATCTGCTGACAGATGTGATATTTATACTGATGTAGATGGCATCTATACTTGTGACCCTAGAATGGTATCAAAGGCTAAGAAGCTAGAAAGAATTAGCTATGAAGAAATGTTAGAGTTTGCTTCACTAGGCGCTAAAGTATTACAGACTCGTTCTGTAGAAATGGCTATGAGATATAATGTTACAGTTCAAGTATTATCAAGTCAAACAGGTGAAAAAGGAACGTTTTTAACTAAAGAGGACAAAAAAATGGAAAATGAGTTAGTTAGTGGAATTGCTTATACTAAAGATGAGGCTAATATTACGCTTATTAATATATTAGATAAACCAGGTGTAGCAGCTAAAATATTTACTCCACTTAGTAAGAGTAATATTAATGTAGATATGATTGTACAAACTGGCTCAGAAAATGGAAAAAATATAAACTTTACTTACACTGTTTCTAGAAAAGACTTGAAACAAGCTATTTTGATTATGGAAGAAAATAAAAATAATATAGGTTTTGAAAGATTAATTACGAATGATTCTCTTGCCAAGATATCTATCATAGGCCTAGGCATGAGAACACATACAGGAGTTGCTAATAAAATGTTTTCTGCTTTAGCTTCAGAAAAAATTAATATCCACGTTATTTCTACATCAGAAATTAAAATTAGCGTATTAATAAATGAAGAACTTATTAAAAAAGCATTAAAAGTACTCCATACTACATTTGGACTAGACAATTATTAATTGTTCTAATTTTAACAAGGTAAAAATGTGACTAATAAAATAAAATTAATAGAAAATACTGATTTAGATGAATTTAAAAAAAATTTAAAATTTACGAGGGAATCTAAAAATGTAACTATCGAAAACGTCTCAAAGCTTCTTAATATTAATATAAATATTCTTCAAAATATTGAAAATGGAGAACTGGAAACGCTCACAAATGATGTTTTTACTATAGGCCATATAAGAACTTATTTAAAATGGTTGGAAATTGAACCTAATTTAATAATTAGTGAGAAAAATATTACTAAGGACAACAATTTAAATATACAAAAGAATAAAGTGATTTTACCTTATAAGTTAAAAATTTCTAAATTTTATGTTTCTTTAATATCTATAATTTTATTTTTTATATTAATATTAATATATAATAATAAAACTACAATAAATCCAGATTCATATGTAAATATAAACACTAGTAAAATTGAAGACAATCCTTTAAAGAATAAAGTTGAAAACTTAGAAGATGAAAAAATATATGAGACTATGGCAACGTCTGAGGCACCATTAAATAAAGAAATTGAAAAAGATATATCTCAAAATATATTAGATCAAATTCACTATATTTACATAAAGGCAAATGCAGACAGCTGGATAGAAATACAAAAAAATAATTCAGAAATATTAGTTAGCAAAGTTATCAAAAAAGGTGAAGAACTTAAATTGCCTTATGAAAAAGATTTAATATTGGTAACTGGCAATGCAGGTGGTATTATTATACATTTAAATAATACAATAATTAATAATATTGGTTTACCTGGAGAGGTTAAGAGAAATATATCTTTAAATTATGATAGTTTAATTAAATTTTTGAAAGAGTAGAAGGATTAAACATTGAATATACGACCTTATAGAAATATAAATAGACGAAAAACAAAAAAGATTATGGTAGGTAATATACCTGTAGGGGGGAATAGCCCTATTAGTGTTCAATCTATGACTAATACACTTACCACAGACATAAATGGAACCATTAATCAAATAAATGAAATTATGGATGCTGGGGCAGACATTGTTAGAGTCTCCTGTCCAGATGAAGAATCAACAAAAGCATTAAAAACTATAATAAGGAATGTTTCAGTACCAGTTATAGCAGATATCCATTTTCATTACAAAAGGGCAATAGAAGCAGCAGACGCAGGTGCAGCATGTCTGAGAATAAACCCAGGTAATATTGGATCAAATGAAAGAATAAACTCAGTTATACAGGCGGCAAAAGATAATAACTGCTCAATAAGAATAGGAGTAAATGCGGGCTCACTAGAAAAAAATATTTTAGAAAAATATAAATCTCCCTGTCCAGAAGCATTAGTAGAAAGTGCTCTTAATAACATAAGAATTTTAGAAGATGGTAATTTTACTAATTTTAAAATTAGCGTTAAAGCTTCAGATATATTTCTTGCCGTACTAGCTTATGAACAATTATCTAAAATATCTAACTACCCTCTACATATTGGAATTACTGAAGCCGGAAGCTTAAATTATGGCACAATTCAATCTTCTATTGGATTAGGAAGACTTCTTTGGGCTGGAATAGGTGATACAATAAGAGTTTCTTTATCTGCTAACCCTGTGGAAGAGGTTAAGGCAGGCTTTCAAATACTTAAATCCTTGGGTATTAGAAATAAAGGAGTGACAATTATTTCTTGTCCTTCTTGTGCCAGACAAAATTTTGACGTGATTAATACTGTAAAAATAATAGAAGAAAAACTTTCTCACATAAAAGAAGCAATTTCTCTATCTATTATTGGATGCGTTGTAAATGGTCCAGGAGAGGCAAAACAAACCAACATAGGAGTAACTGGTGGAGGTAAAAATTTTCATCAAATATATATAGATGGTAATATTAGTCATAGAATGGAACAAAAAGATTTTATTAAACATGTAGTAGATTTAGTAGAAGACTATGCAGAAAAAGTGAGAGTATAAATGAATAATAAATTACAATCTGTAAGAGGAACACATGACCATCTTCCAGAAGATATGTATAAATATAACAATATTATTACTAAAGCAGAAAATATTACTTCTCTTTATGGTTTTAAACCTATGGCAACTCCAATTTTTGAATTTTCAAGCGTATTTAAAAAAACCTTAGGAGAAAGTTCGGATATAGTTACTAAAGAAATGTATACTTTTAATGACAAAGGTAATGAAGAAGTAACATTGCGTCCAGAAGGTACAGCTGGAATAGTAAGGGCTATAATTTCTAATGGTTTATCCCAAGAAATGCCATTTAAAGCTTTTTATCATGGTCCTATGTTTCGCTACGAACGACCACAAAAAGGCAGATTAAGACAATTTCACCAAATAGGCATAGAATTATTAGGAGCTAAAAGTGAGCAAGCAGATATTGAAATCATAGCATGTGCAGATAGCCTAATAAAAGAACTAGATATCGACAAATCATCTACCCTGCATATTAATAGCCTAGGCAATATTATTGAAAGAAAAAAGTATATTGAGGAACTAATATTATATTTAAATGATTTTAAAAATAAATTATCGGCAGAGAGCCAAAATAGATTTAAAAAAAACCCTTTAAGAATTTTGGATTCTAAATCTGCAGTAGATATAGAAATCTTAAAGGATGCACCAAAACTTATTAATTATTTAGAAACGGAGTCTAAAGATAGTTTTAATAAAGTTTTAGATGGATTAACTAATTTAAATATTTCATACCAAATTAATAACAGATTAGTCAGGGGTTTGGATTATTATAATAATACTACATTTGAATTTGTTACAGATAAATTAGGTTCACAAAGTGCCATAATAGCAGGAGGACGATACGATAATTTAATGAAACAAATGGGTGGTCCTGACTTACCAGGTATAGGATGGGCAGCAGGTCTTGAAAGACTTGCATTACTGTCAACATTCAAAGAAATTAGAAAAAAAAATATTTCTATTATTCCAGTGGGCAATGAAAATAATACTTTATGTATTAAATTAGCTCAAGAGTTGAGAAATAAATATATATGTACAGATGTTAGCTATAGTGGAAATTTAAAAAAAAGACTTAAACAAGCGAATAAAATTTCTTCAGATTATGCAATAATTATTGGAGAGGAAGAGGTCAAAAATAATAATGCTATTATTCGTAATTTAGAAACTGGAGTTCAAGAAAATATAGCGTTAAATGATCTGGTACAACATATAGAAAAAATATTGTTTTAATATGATACCAATTTTAAAAAATAGACTTGAAGAAATAATTAATAAATATTCTGAAATAGAGTCTAAATTATTAGATAATAATATAAATATTAATATTAGATTAAATTTGACTAAAGAACACTCTGATTTAACTCCTATTGTGTTAGCAATCAATGAACTAAAATCTTGCGAACGAGAAATAGATGGGGTTCAAGAAATACTTGACGATAAAGATACAGATTCACTAATAAGAGAAGAAGCACTAAAAGAATTTGATAATCTAAAAAAATCTTTAGAAATTTATACTAAAAAAACTCAAAAACTTCTTATTCCTAAAGATCCAGACGATAATAGAAACGCAATAATTGAAATTAGAGCAGGTACAGGAGGAGATGAAGCAGCTCTTTTTGGAAATAATTTACTAAAAATGTATATAAGATTTGCGGAATTACAAAAATGGCATATTGAAATTCTATCATTATCTGAAAATGATATAGGAGGTTGCAAAGAAGCTTCTGCAAAAATCACAGGTAATAATGTATTTGGAAGGTTAAAATTTGAAAGTGGTGTGCATAGAGTACAAAGAATACCTACAACAGAAACTCAGGGAAGAATTCATACCTCAGCTGCAACCGTTGCAATTCTTCCAGTAGTAGAAGAAGTAGATATACAAATAAATAATAGTGATTTAAGAATTGATACGTATAGAGCACAAGGTGCGGGGGGACAACATGTTAACAAAACTGAAAGCGCTGTAAGGATAACCCACACACCTACAGGAACTGTTACACAATGCCAAGATGGCAAATCTCAGCATAAAAATAAAGCTAAAGCCTTAGAAATGTTAAGAGCAAAGCTTTATAATAATGAAAAAGAAATTAGAGACTCAGAAAGAAGCCAAAAAAGAAAGTCTTTAGTAGGTTCTGGTGATAGATCTGAAAGAATTAGAACCTATAATTTTCCTCAAGATCGTATTACTGATCACAGAATACAATTGTCATTAAATAGAATAGAGGAAATTCTTTCAGGCTCTCGACTTAATGAAATAATTGATGTTTTGTTGGCACAAGAAGAAAGTAACAGACTTGCTAATATTACTGAATAGAAATAAATGAAAGTATCTAGAGCACTAATAGCAGGTAAAAAATTACTAATCAAAGCAGAGGTTTATCAACCTCT
>ENA-OREN01005500-OREN01005500.1-marine-metagenome-genome-assembly--contig:-NODE-5500-length-10487-cov-3.263208_pt1 | contig 10487 bp, 7 predicted proteins | sample MGYA00248624_ERZ508555 | MGnify/ENA primary metagenome ERZ508555 (study PRJEB26222, sample SAMN06267773) | marine metagenome | isolation source: Saanich Inlet, British Columbia, Canada | place...
CAATTATCGGCATGGGCAAGCAATACAGTTTTCCCTTCGAAAAACGAAGCATTCTGACGAAGTGTTCCGGCCGTTCCTAGTAACTTTGGTTCATGCGTAGACTTGACCCATTTATTAAATCTCGCTCGCAGTAAAAATTCCTCCACCATTGCTTTATGGTGGTGAGTGTTTATCAGGACATTGTGAATATCTGTTCGGTACAAAAGGCTTAGCCAATGTTCTAATAGTGGTATGCCTCCAATTGGCATCAAGCACTTGGGCAACTTATCGGTCAGTGGCTGTAGTCGCGTCCCCACGCCCGCAGCTAGGAGTAGTGCAGAAATTCTACTCACTGATCAGTCGGTTCACCTAAGTAGCGAAACCAATCTTGAGTTGCAACTGAGATTGCATCGGGAGTCCACACCGGCGCTTCGCGCCAATCGTCTATACACATTAATAACTGACAAACCCCCTCGTCGATTGTCACTTTCGGTGTCCAACCAAGTTCTGCCCTAATCTTGGATATATCAGCATACGTACAATCCGGCTCACCCGGTCGTTTAGGGATATAAACTTTTTCACCGCCAAGTAAATCGACTAATCTATTGACAGACACGCTCTCGCCGCTTCCTACATTATAAACGCTCGCTACGTTATCGCTCTGAGCCGCTGTAATCAGTGCGGCAATAATGTCACTAATGTAAGTAAAATCCCGTGTCTGCTTCCCATTGCCCACTACGGTGTAAGGTAGCCCAGCGAGTTTTTGAGCTAAAAATACTCCGAAAACCGCGCCGTATGTACCAGTTGTTCGTGACCTTGGGCCATAGACATTAAAAAATCGAAGAGATAATGCGGGTACGTTATAGACTTGCGACCAATGAAGCACCAGTTGCTCGCCCATATTTTTTGTCAGAGCGTAAGGATATTGTGGCCGAATCTCTGCTGTTTCTGGAGTTGGATATATGTCTGGAATTCCGTAACTCGATGACGATGCCACATAGATAAACCGATCAACCTGGGCTTCTTTGCTGGCCTGAAGAACGTTGAACGTCCCGTCTACATTTGCACGAAAATACTCATTTGGATGTTGAATTGACGGAACAATATCGGCCAATGCCGCTAAATGAAACACCCAACCTGCCCCATCGATGTGCCTTGTCCAGGGCCCTGGAATGGAGATATCACAATCTACTACGGATATCTGGTCTTTAATATGGGCAAGATTTTGAGACCTGCCGGTACTGAAATTATCCAGGACAACCACTTCATGGCCCAAGTCAAGCAAATAGTCCGTTAAGTGACTCCCAATAAAGCCGGCTCCACCGGTAACAACAGACTTCACGTTGGAATCCAGTTCGACATCTTAATTAAATATCCCATCACTTCCACTTTGCATTTTCCACAGAGCCGAAAATCGAGTATCCCCATGCAGAAGGTCCTTGGGCGTTCCGGACTCAACTATTGCCCCGTTGTCGAAGACTAATATCTTATCTGCTTTCGCCACTGTCGACAGCCGATGAGCAATAACAACAACGGTCTGACTGCCTTGAAGGTCATTAATAGCGCTTTGAATCTGCCTTTCTGAAACTGAATCAAGCGCGCTCGTTGCCTCATCCAAAAGTAAAATATCCGGATTCCTGGCTAAGGCGCGTGCTAATGCGATCCTCTGCTGTTGACCTCCAGATATTCGAAATCCGCGATCCCCAATTTGGGTTTCATAGCCTGCTTCACAGTCCTCAATAAACTCATGAGCATGAGCCGCTCTAGCTGCCTCTTTGATCTGATTTCTAGTTAGCTCGGCTCGGCCGAAGCTAATATTTTCCCAAATACTGGTATTGAATAAGTAGACCTCTTGATCCACCACGCCAAGCCGGCTTCGCCAAGCATCTGGCCGCAACTCCGCTAGGTTTACACCATCAACAACTATCATACCTTCAGTTGGTTGGTACAAGCCAATCAGCAAGTTGATCACCGTTGATTTCCCAGCGCCGGACGCGCCGACTAGCGCTACCATTTCTCCTTTTTTGATCGAAAAATTCAAATTTTTTACTGCGGGGTTTTGTGCCTTCGGATAGCCAAACGACACATTTCTAAACTCAATAGCTTCATTGAAGCCAGAAAATTCCATCCCGTCGACCTGAGAAAACGTCTTGTCGATTGTCTGGAGAAAATCACCCACTCTAGCCAGTCTTGGCAGGATTTTTGAGATACCGATTCTAAGGTCGTTCATCATCTTAATCTGAGGCTTCATTCGAAAAAACACCAAGACAAAAACAAATAACTTCGGCACCAGTTCATTTGCAGTTTCGCCCGCAAACATATAGCCAACGATCAAGAATGCCCCTGCACCAATCACTGTGACGATCTCAAATACAGGCACCACAGCTGCATTAATAACAGCCGATCGGGACATCGCAGATATTTGCTTTCGCCTAGCCTGGTTGATCGTTTGTCCCGCGGTATTGGTTGCGCCAAAAATACGAAGAAGTCTTGGAGCGTTCAAATACTCGATTGTCCATCGCCATGTATCGATCTGAGCGGCAACTTCTTTCTCTGCAAGAAGCTTGATCAACCGTACAATACTTGTTAGCGCAATCCATATCCCTACAAATATGAGGAGTCCTGCCAGTGTCAGCATAACTGACATCAATAACATGACCACGACATACCCTAACGACAATACTATTGCCCGAAATGCCTTGCCAAACTCTCCAACAACATCCGAGAGGCGTCCGGCTTGGTCTACAAGTGATGCCAACTCTCCCGCAGGGTAACCGGTTACCTGCCCGTAGTTCATTGACATGATATGGTTCGTTGCTTCCTCCTGAATGCTTTGTTGAATAAAGTACGCTAGCCGTATTTGTGCATAAGTGCTGAGGTATGTGAGCACCCCCTTCAAGACCTGAGCGATTACAGCCAAACCAGTTAGCAAAAGAAAAACGCCTCCTTTACTGACTTCTCCAAAAAGGTAACTCAACGCAGATTCAGCGAACTCAGGAAACACAGGCAACCCAACTGCTGAACCAGCAGTTATTACGCTAACCGCTAATCCTAAAAGGGCGAGAGTTCCACTTTCGAAGACTGCGGCTACTAGGCCGGCCAACAACATTACTGTTAAGACCCAGGGTCGTCTCAGTAAATACCACGCCGCTTTTTTGATCCCTACTTTTTCAGATAGAGTTAATTTACGTATTCCAAAAAGAAATAGCGATCTAGCTGTTTCTGTAACCAACCGTTTCGGATTCATTCGTTATCGCTTAGTGTGAACTGTGAACTGTGAACTGTGAACTGTGAACTGTGAACTGTGAACTGTGAACTGTGAACTGTGAACTAAAGAGTATGAGGGCTATGCGCATCTTAAGGGCAGGTCCTAGCTCTCGCCCCAGATCACCTTTAGTCTTTTTAATAATTAGGATGACACTCGCCTTTCACTTTCGGGCCCAGAGGCTTTGAGCCATTTCATACACATATGCCCCACGACTAACTGGAAATCCTCCGCGATTTGCATATCATCGGCTTGAATATGTATATAGTCATCTGCAATTTTCCGGCAAATACCACCGTCATACCCGACGATTGCAAAGGTTTGTATATTCATTTTTGCCGCGCTAGCTAGTGCCTGCAGCACGTTGGGGGAATTTCCACTGCCCGATAAAACTATTAGCAAGTCTCCTTCATCTCCCTTCGTGACTATCTGAGTTGAAAAAATATCCTCATAACTAAGATCGTTTGCAAGACAAGTCAACACAGCCGAATTTGCTGACAAGGCTTCTGCTCGAATCCCCCGTCGACCATGTTCCGCAACTCCATATAGAAAATCGTTAGCTAAATGAATCGCATTGCCTGCGCTACCGCCATTTCCACAAAGAAAAAGGTTTTTGTCTTCCCGCCATACTCTTTGAATTTGCGCAACGAGTCGATACACATCCGACCAATCTCGATTTTCTAAAACATGGCGTAGACTTTCCGCATACCGTACAAACATGTTATCCATATCTAACTTCATCTCCTTTTTAACATAAGCTTATCTCGACCGAGATTGGGCAAGTGTATGCTGGTAGAGTTCCATCGTTTTATTTGCAAATAAGTCACTAGTGAATTGGCTTGAATGCTCGATACCTTTCTCGATCATCTTCTGTTTGAGCTCATTACTATTGGATATCTCACGCATAGCATCTGAAACCAAATCTGATTTGGTCGGATCAATAATTCGCGCAGCCGCTCCACCAGCCTCTGGAAGTGATGAAATGTTCGATGTAACAACCGGAATCCTGCTACAGAGTCCTTCCAACACTGGAATCCCAAACCCTTCGTATAGCGACAAATAAAGGAATAATCTCGCTCCTTGGTATACGCCCGGCAGGTCCGCGTTGCTCACATTTGTGGGAAACACAAGTAGATGATGTATGCCTACTTTTTTCGCATACTCCTCAACAACGTTCGTATATTCAGTTTTTCGCCCGATAATCACTAGTGGGTATCGTTCACTCTCAGTCAATTTTGCGAGTGCTTCTACTATTACCAGCAAATTTTTTCTCGCAGACATAGATCCGACATGCAAAAAATAATGGCTGGGCAATCCATATTGTTTTTTCACCGACTCAATTTCTAGCGCGGTCCATCTGCGCCTAAACCTATTGTGACATGACTGGTAAACCACGTGTATTTTTGAGGCTGGTATCTCAAAATGTTCAATCAAATCTCTTTTTGTGCTTTGACTGACCGCGACTATGCAGTCCGCGATATTACACACCTTCATTATTTGCTTATCCCGCTCCTTGAGTTGTTCAGCATCAAAATCAGCTGGATAGTGCTTATATGCTAGGTCATGAATAGTTACCAATTTTGGGCACTTAAGCCAACGTACAGACCGTGGAATCCACTGACTCAAGCCATGATAAAGAGTCAACTTTCTCTTTTGATGTTCCCAGATGTTCTTGAGCGGCCGAAAAACGTTTGAGTCACCGCTTAGTTCATCGACAGTTATCGATTCATGGCTGATTAGCCCTTGAACATCCTCTGCAGGGGCACCGTCAAATGGTGAAAACAAAAAATAGGCGTGTTCCGGAAAATTCCTGGACAAACTTGAAAGCAAGTTTCTAGCGTATGCCCCAAAACCGGTTTTGCTCTGGAACAGTCGTTTCGCTTCAAAACCGATCCTTACAGGAGGCATCGCACTCATACTCATAGCAGACACCTCATGACTTGTATCTCTTATTCAGGTACATTCTATGATCTAGCCACGCAAATTGTCGATTGACAGAGAATACATAGATTATATCGTGCGTAATCTCTGATACCGAGCGCTTACAAATGGGTTTCGCAAACTACCCGCCACACAGAGGAAATCACACCCTGTGGGTAGATGCAGCCTCTACGACACGCAATCATGGTTTGCGTAAGCTTCGCAGACGACGCTTTCAATGGCTAGCTCGTCCAAGAATTTGATTTTTATTGGAGTTTGGTCGCCACAACCCAGGGATGACGACGAATAGAAGCCCTAGGTGAGGGACCATATAACGAACAAGCGGTTCGAACAACACAGACAACGACCAGAAATAAAGAGTCAATCCGACGAGGAGTGCTGCCACTGGTATCGACACTAAACGTTGTCTGAGGGCTCCAATAAAACCGCCCAATATGAGCAGGCCATAAAACACAATAAGAGTAGCCGCGCTGGCTTCATAAGTGTGACTATCCGTTCCAAACCACGCCCTCAATATTTTCATTCCCACCAACTGAAATGCGCCTAATTTCTCTTTAGCCGCCTCTATCGCAATCAAGTTCAGTAACTCGGTTGAAGTTATTTTTGCGGCTTTTGGCCGACTTTCCTGTCTTTTCAAAACTACTGCATTATCGATTGACTCCATGAGGTGTCGAGCGCCAGACGGAAGATAAATAGGCTTTCTATAGTCCTCTCCCCGAGTTGCGAATGTGACCCCATTTACTATGCTATTTTGGGTGAGTTCGCCATCAGTCAGAAACATCCATTTTCCAGTCTGCTGGTGCACGAATATTGACCAAGGCGCTGTCATTAGAGCCACGCCCAGTATCAAGATTGCTACCCGTTTGGCGACCTGCGTCCACGCCCCTACTCCAGAGGCCCGTTTTGGCATGAGAATAAAAGAAAGACTAATAATCAAAGGCGCCCCAATAGAGAAAGGTCGAACCATCATGGCAGCTCCCGATAACAAGCCAACTATTAGAACCCACCATCCTGTTGAGGTGTCCTCAGTTCTGATTACATGAATGGTTGCAAAAATGGTTAGGAAGTAAAGTAGTGTAAATGGAATCTCGCTATATGGCTGATTCAAGAACCAGAGCGTAAACGGACTTGTAATCCAAAGTGTTGCTACCACGAAAGAGCTCTTTTGATCCCAAAAGCACCCCGCTAACAAGAATAAGATAGTGGCCGAACTAGCCATAATTATTATATTGAACGCTTGGAACATATACTTTTGAGGGATACCCGTTTTATCCGCGGCCAAAAGCACGCCAGCTAATATCGTTGCATGGCCTGGCGGTCTGGCGGTTGACAACTGGCTGTTTTCATCAACCCAACCGTTTCCCGCAATTAAGTTCTTCGCTGGAATAATGTACCCTCCTTCACAATCCCCACATGGTTTTGCCAGAAGGCTCTCTGGCGCTACCGAAAAAAACCCTATGGTGACAAGCAAGCCAAACAGAAAAACCCCAAGACACGACACGGTCGCCGAGCGACACTTTATTCTTTTCATTTGCCTAGGGGCCCTATCAACTTAGACTGTACAACCAGCCGGCCCCCAGCAAAATATTGATCGCGTTTGGAGCAAAAGCATATACCGAAAATACTAGCAACCCTGCCACTTGGTGTCGCTTTACCGAAGAATTGACAGCCCACGATAAAAACAATACTTCAACGCCGAAATAGAAAAACAGATACCTTGACAAGATCTCTGGGTAAATAACCAAAGGCAGGGCAAATGCGAAACACGCGATTCGAATAAGCCGGACTTCTTGCGACGCCTCCGCTGTCCTCACGCCAGCAATAATCTCCGACATAAGAACAACTAGTCCCACAGCTACTACTTTTTGATAACCCGAGCTGCGCTCAAGATGCCCCGAAGTATCCATTCTCACATAATGAGTCAATTCAGAAAGATAGCCAGTATTCGCGCTCAAGTAGTCTAACAACCCGAGCAAACCGCTACCTTGCCCTAATAAAATCCCCTTGATAGTAAGAAGAAAGCCACACCCTATGACGAAGCCAGCTGCCATTGCCTGAGGAATTGCCCATCGTTGATTTGACAATTTTGTCCCTTTCAATACACCCCGTATCAAGAATAAGATAAACGCAAACACAATTACCCATTGATGCATGGATATTGCCAACACACCACTGATCGCCCCCCTTAAATAAAACTTTTGTTGAACGAAGGCGAACCCAGATAGAAGAAACGCAATTCCCAGAAACTGCCTAATAGCGTTTTGACTGCCGATTAAAAAAAACACCGACCCGACGATCATTGTAGCAATTGGCAACACCAATGCCCTTGCGCCCCCTTGGTGCCCACTAGATCGCGCTGCCCAAAAACACGGGTACATTAGACTGGCAAACCCCAAAAACATCAAAACAGTAATCGGGAGATCACTCACAAAGCGTTTTGATGAAACAATTATTCTTGGGTAAAGCGGCCCGGTGTAAAAAATCGAGTTAAGGGCTCGTGACAACATGACGAACCCTGGGTTGTTAGGCCATGCCTGGAAAAATCGGTCACCCGTGGTGTCGACGGGGTCTAAGATTACTTTCTGATTTTCAATCTTATATGCTGTTGTTGCGATCAGACCTGTATCAAAATACACTGAATACTTCGGCAAATCAGAAGTTGCGGGTTTCAGAAAATATACCGCTACAAGGCAAATGAAGCATGCAACCCAAATTATATTCTTTCTTGAGAAAACAAGAGACAGTGATACACCAAAATGGGGAAGCACCCATAGACTCAAAAGAAAAAGGACTTGCGGCTCTAACAGTAAACCCATTTCTAACGGCCAGATCGAAGCAATCTGGAGCAGCCGTTCATAATTACTCGAAAATTACTCAAATTTTTCTCGTCTTCTGATGATAATAAAATAACGATCACAAACCCTTAGTAACCCAAATGCAGCACACGCAATGAGTGATTGATAGTCAACATTTAGATTACTTAACTATGGATCCAATTAAACTCACTTTCCTCGCACTGCTTCTGCAGATCTTGTACTTATTTGTTCCTGGATACCTAATTGTTCGTATATTTAGATTTAATCGCAATGTATTTCTTTTTTCCTTTGCAAACAGTTTGCTTTTTTTGGTTTTCAGTCAAATACCATTTCGTCTAATTGGAGGATCAGTCTTAAGTTGGTTGGTATTTATTCACGGACTGATCCTTGTCGGGGCTCTAATTACTCTCCACAATCATATTAAACAAGGCCGTTGCCCGCACGCCGGCTATAGACCTTGGAATTCTACTAAATTTCGTGGCAGTCTGATCCTAATAACGGGATTTACCGTTTACCACTCGATAGTAGGCCCGTATACAGAAATACCATCTGATTACTGGGAACATCTTGCACGCGTTAACGAGATTCTTCATGGACTTAAAGAATCAACACTCATGTGGGAGAAAGCTTCTTTGCAGCGACTTGTATTTGAGCCCGACTATTATTATTTTTTCCTGGCGCTTCTTGCTTACGTTCTTGGCACAACAACGCTAGCCATTACACCTACCGTTACCCTTGTCAACAGTCTGATATTCTTGGTGGCAGTTTTTCTTTTTACTATCCGTTTGCTACGCGACTTTCAGTTTTCTCCAAATATGAAGGTCATTGCGGGGCTTCTGGCTAGCGCACTAATAGTAGTCACTTTCGGGACGGCTACTTTCTCGTATATCAGATACTACGCATTTTTCCCAACGATCGTGGCGTTCCCGCTGATGTATTTATCGATCGTTATTGTTCTTGACTACCTGGAAATAGAAAAACTTTCGGCACGCAGATTGACCCTGTTGCTACCGCTATTGGCAGGTATAGCGCTGATACATACCCAAGAAGCTCTGTTCGCATGCATTTTAATTGTCGGAACCTCATTTATAAGGGCAATCAGAACATTTTCTTCATATTCCCATTTCACCCATCGCCAGTTAGTTAGGAGCCGATCACTTGCGGGGATATTGTTGGCCGCATCATTGTTGGCTGTTCTTCTGATATTGCTTTTGGCAGAACCTAGTCCCATTGGACCTTCCCCTCATATCAAAGCGTTCACCACCTTTTTCTCTCAAAGCATTGTCATGCACATTGCGACGCCTTCTTTTCGATTCTGGGACACACTCGGTTTTTTCGGCCTCCTTGCATACTTGTTATTTGCCATTCGCTGGAAGGAGTTTTCTCAACTTGACTTTGTTGTTTTCGGAATGATCTCACCACTGTTTACTCACCTCAATCCTTTCTATGCGCACCTGTTCTTTCACTGGGCAGCGCCGTCAACCCTGTGGAGAACATCCTATTTAGTGCCTACCTCTATTGCGGTTGCAGTATTTATTACCGTTACACTTAATGAGCGAATTAATAAAGAACTCCACCGAACACGCAATACAGCTTCACTATTACTTTGCATCTTGGCTTTGACAATTGCTATTTGGCCGATTAAGACTGGCGAGCTTTTTAACCGGACATCCAGGGCCCCAAGCCTCATTTCTGTGGGCGCGAGATCAGGAGCAGGACTCTGGAATGATCTAATCGATGAAGTATCTCGTGTTAATCAGACAAGGAAGGTCAAGGGAATAGTTACCGACACCGTAACTCAATTTGTTCTTGATGCCGCGGTATTTGGAAAAACTCCGAAACGAGATAGCCTTCAGTATTTTCCTGCTAGCAATAGTAATTACCAAGGAGACCTATTGTTTTCTGATTTTTCCCAGCATCTGTTGATAGTGAATTTGCGAGATGGTGACGTAACCGAAAGTGCAAGATTTGCAGGCCACTGGCCCAAAGACGTGTTGTCGACTTCAAAACTTTACCCGCCAGACATTCTTGTATTTTCTCTTGCTAATCCGAAAAAATTTGTTCCTATCTGGAAAAAAGACTCAATATTCGTTTTTTTGATTCAGCCGCCTCTAAACTAAGTCGGATTAATAACTCCTCCAAAACCAGAATAGCGTCACCAACCACCACATCTTTCAGCTCAATACTGTGCAAAAATTTTCGATTGCGTACATTGTTTCTTCCTTGGGTCGTTCTGGCCCAACAAATCAGTTGTTTCAAATGATCAGTTATTTGGACCGCAAAGAGTTCGAGCCGACCATCATTACGCTGTCCCCCGAGCCAAAGAACTCTCGCGTAGAAGAATTTTCGGATTTAAGCGTGAATCTAATTTTCCTCGAGATGAGGCACCTTGCCAGTTTGTTTTTTGGAACTACCCTTCTTAATAAGGCATTAAAGTCACTTGCACCAGATGTTATCCATTCCCAAGGTCTCCGTGGGGATTGGCT
>ENA-OREN01005501-OREN01005501.1-marine-metagenome-genome-assembly--contig:-NODE-5501-length-10485-cov-7.667179_pt1 | contig 10485 bp, 9 predicted proteins | sample MGYA00248624_ERZ508555 | MGnify/ENA primary metagenome ERZ508555 (study PRJEB26222, sample SAMN06267773) | marine metagenome | isolation source: Saanich Inlet, British Columbia, Canada | place...
ACGCTAACCGAAGAGTAAAAGGCTCAAGATGATTGCATGAAGCTAGAAACATCACCCAGCTCGAAAGAGCGAGTCAGTGCACTCCAGAGGAAGCTATACCTTAAAGCCAAGCACCAACCCATCTTCCGGTTCTACAGCCTTTATGACAAAGTTTATCGGAGCGATGTACTGCAACACGCTTACGACCTTGTCCGTCAAAATAGGGGGAGTCCCGGGCTTGACCGAGAAACCTTCGAGACGATAGAGGCAGGAAAAGGAAGAGGTGCATACATACAGGAGTTACAGGAAACACTACAAGCAGAAACCTACCAAGCCCAACCCGTAAAGCGGGTAGAAATACCCAAAGCGAACGGAGAGACCCGTCCGCTAGGGATACCCTGCATCAAAGACAGGATCGTACAGATGGCCGTAAAGCTCATCATTGAACCGATCTTCGAAGCAGACTTCAGCCCGCACTCCTACGGCTTTCGCCCGCAAAGATCGGCTCACCATGCAATGGACGACATAACCACAGGACTCCTCAAGGGGCATGTGCAAGTGATCGATGCAGATCTGAGTAAATACTTTGATATGATCCCTCATGACAAGTTACTCAAGACAGTAGCAGAGCGCATCTCAGATGGGACGCTACTGAGCTTGATAAAACAGTGGCTTAAAGTGGTGGTAATCAAAGAAGAGAGAGGCAAAAGAACCCACGTAGGAGGGGGCAAAAAGGGTCGGAAAGGAACCCCGCAAGGAGGTGTAATCTCACCACTGCTCGCCAACATCTATCTCAATATCCTTGATCGGATTTGGGAACGACACAAGCTGGCAGAAAAGCACAAAGCCCGTCTCGTCCGCTATGCGGACGACATGGTCATCCTCTGTGCTAGAGATACCACGGTACCTTATGCCATACTGCAAACCATTCTCGGAAAGCTGGAACTCCAGCTCAACAAAGAGAAAACGCAGATCAGGGATTCACGGGAAGAAAAGTTTGGATTTCTTGGATTCAGCATAGGAAGCGTCAAGAGCAAAAAGTCAGGGAAGCGTTTTCCTATGATTGAACCCTCCGACAAGTCCATGCAGGCCATAAAACAGAAAATCAAACACTATACCCGACGAGAAATGAATCCTGTACCGATAGAAGATATTGTAGGCAAGCTCAACCAGACAGTAAGAGGCTGGAGTAACTACTTCCGTTATGGTCATAGCCATCGCAAGATGAAAAAGATCAAGTACTACACGGAAGAGAGCCTGCGATTACATCTGAGGTACAGGCATAAGATCAACAACCGAGGGGCTGCATATACACGTTTTCCAAGGCGCTTTATATACGACCATTTGGGACTGTATATAGTGCCAACAACTCCGGCCTGGAAAGGTGCGCATGCTTAAAGAAGAAGGACATCGGAAAGCCGTATGCGGGAGAACCGCGTGTCCGGTTTGATGAGGGGAGGTAGTGTAATCGACTGTTATTTCAGTCGGTTATGCTGTCTTCTACTCTAATTCCTTGTTGTGGTTATTGCAGGGGCGGAAGCGCCTATTTTTTGGCCCTCAAAAGAGAACAAATAAAAAACAAACATTGACCATCAATTAGTGAGGTGTATAATCATCCCAATGAAATTCGCAGATCCAAAAAATGATATCGCCTTCAAGAAGATCTTTGGGGATGAGAACCATAAAGAGGTGCTTATCTCCTTTCTCAATGCGGTGCTTGATTTTCAGGATGAGCAAACCATCGTTGATGTAGAACTGGCGAACCCCTATCAGGTTCCGAAGATAGAGGCTCTGAAAGAGACCATACTTGATATAAAGGCCACCAATCAAAAACAGGAGCATTTCATTGTTGAGATGCAGAAAAAAGATCTTGGTGATTTTACTAAACGAAGTCTCTACTACACCGCTAAAGCCTACGTAAACCAGTTGGATGCAGGGAAAAACTACCACAAATTAAAAAAGGTCTACTTCATAGGGCTGTTGAACTTCACCATGTTTGAAGGAGGCTCCTGTATCAGTCGCCATCTGATCCTCAATCAGGAGACAAACACCCAAGATCTGGGTGATTTTGAGTTCTGTTTTATCGAACTACCTAAATTCAGCACCCCATTGGGTGAACTGAACACACTACTAGACAAATGGCTCTATTTTATCAAAAATGCAGCCAGCCTTGAAATGGTCCCCAAAGAACTTACTGGTGATAAGGCTCTTGAGCAAGCATTTGACTCAGCAAAGATGTACAACTGGAACCGAGAAGAGATGGATGTGTATGACTATATGCATCTAAAGGCATGGGATGAGATTAATGCAATTGATACAGCGGTTAAGAAAGCAAAAAAGCAGGGAATAGAGCAAGGAATAGAGCAGGAGAAGATAGAAACTGCAAAAAACGCAATTAAACAGGGGCTGGATAACCAAATGATCTCTGCAATTGCAGGGCTATCATCTGAGGAGGTAGAGAAGCTAAGATAGGCAGTGCCGTCAGCTGCAGCGCGCACTCTCTATGACATTCGGCTTCGTCCAGAGAATGCAGGGGTCAGGCTTTCCTTGTTGTGGTTATTGCTCTGTGGCACCATTAACAGATGGCAAGAAAACCAAGAATTCACTATTCCGGCGCACTCTACCATGTGATGCTTCGTGGTAACGCCAAGCAGACTATCTTCACTGAGGCAGTAGAGTACCAACAGTTTGAAAAAATCCTGGCGCAAGGGCTTGAGGTGCATCAGGTTAAACTGCATGCTTACTGCTGGATGAAAAATCATGTTCATCTTGCGCTGCAAGTAACAGAGACACCGCTCTCAAAATTGATGCAGAGCCTGTCGCAACGTTACACCGTCTGGTTCAACCATCGTCATGAACGGGTAGGGCACCTCTTCCAGGGGCGCTACAAAGATATCTTGGTGGATAGTGATCAATATCTGTTGGAATTGATTCGCTACATCCATCTTAACCCTGTACGAGCTAACCTTGTAGCAGATCCTGAAAATTATTCATACAGCAGTCATCGTGCATACAGTGGCCTTGTTGCAGCACCTCCTTGGTTGACACTCGATTGGGGGCAGAGTCAATTTGAAGACTACCTTGAGTTTATGGGGGGCACAGTAAAGGAGGAGATGGAGCAACAACTGCGTAATGGGAATGAAGCTGGCAGAATTCTAGGAGGAGAGCGCTTTGTTCAAGAGTTGGCGGTTAAAACTGGAAACAACCACAACAAACGAAGCCTGACCCCAGAAGAGTTGGTGGAGGTTGTTGCCGAAGTTTTCAAGCTTGAAGCGTGGGAGATAACAGGACCAAGCAGAGCAAGAGACTTAGCAGAGGCGAGGGCCACGGTTGCATGGCTAGGTATGGATGAATGCAATTTGACACTCACAGAAATTTCAAAATACCTTCACAGAGATCTCCCAACCATGAGTAAACAGGTCAAAAATCTACGTAACAGGCCACCAAGCCAGAAACTCAGCAAGGCAATCAACAGGGTCAGGCTTCGTTTATAGTCGGGGTCAGGCTTTGCTTGTTGTGGTTATCGCAAAGGCGGAAGCGCCTATTTTTTTGGCTCTCAAAAGAGAACAAATAAAAAACAAACATTGACCATCAATTAGTGAGGTGTATAATCATCCCAATGAAATTCGCAGATCCAAAAAATGATATTGCCTTCAAGAAGATCTTTGGGGATGAGAACCATAAAGAGGTGCTCATCTCCTTTCTCAATGCGGTGCTTGATTTTCAGGGTGAGCAAACCATCGTTGATGTAGAACTGGCCAACCCCTATCAGGTTCCGAAGATAGAGGCCCTTAAAGAGACTATACTCGATATAAAGGCCACCAACCAACATGGTGACCACTTTATCGTTGAGATGCAGAAAAATGATCAGGGGAACTTTGCCAAACGTAGTCTCTATTACACGGCTAAAGCCTACACCAACCAGATCGGTAGAGGGGATAACTACCACGAACTAAAAAAAGTCTACTTTATCGGCATACTCAACTTCACCATGTTTGAGGGCGACCACTATATCAGCCGCCACTTGATCCTCAACCAAGAGACCAACAGCCAGGATCTGGATGACTTTGAGTTTTGCTTTATAGAGCTGGAAAAATTTGCCAAAGAGCTAGCGCAACTCAATAGCTTGGTCGATAAATGGTTCTACTTTATCAAAAACGCCTCCAGTCTTGAGATGATTCCAAAAGAGTTCACCGGTAATCCAGCTCTGGAGCAGGCCTTTGATGCCGCAGAAATGTACGGTTGGAATAAAAAAGAGATGGAAGTCTATGACTATATCGCTCTGCAAAAAGGGAGTGAGTTAGACGCGCTGCGTACAGCTGAACAAAAGGGTGAAAAGAGGGGGTTAAAGAAGGGGGTGGCTCAGGGGATGGAGCAAGGAATAGAGCAAGAGAAGATAGATGTCGCCAAAAATGCAATAAGAGAGGGTCTCGATAATCAAACAATCTCTGCAGTTACAGCACTCTCAATGGAAGAGGTAGAGAGGCTGAGATAGAGTCGATGAGGACTCGCAAGTCTAGTATGAGTTTTGAGATAGTTCACCACGGTGCGGTTGATGGGGTTACGGGTTCCTGTCATCAGCTCTTTTTTGGCTCTGGTTCGGGTGATACTCGTGACTCAATTCTGATAGATTGCGGCCTGTTTCAGGGGGCGGAGGCATCAACGGATCGCTCTGAACAAGATCAGTTAAAGATCGATTTTCCTGTTGAGAATATCAAAGCACTGGTTGTGACGCATGTCCATATCGACCATGTGGGGCGCATCCCTTATCTGCTGGCATCAGGGTTTCGTGGGCCGATCTATTGCTCTCGACCTTCGGCTGAGCTGCTGCTGTTGGTATTGGAGGATGCACTGAAGATTGGTTTTACGCGTAATAGGCGGTTGATCGAACGGTTTTTGGCGCAGATTGAGAAGCAGATCAGGCCGTTGGATTACAAGAAGTGGGAGAAGATTGACCCCTCGTTAAAGATCAAATTTCAACCTGCCGGACATATTTTTGGATCGGCTTATGTTGAGTGTCAGCTCCAAGGCCCAAGGAGTAAGAGTAAAGGTAAAAAACGAGATACCCGGATTGTCTTTTCTGGGGATTTAGGCGCGACTTATAGCCCGTTACTGGCGGCCCCCCGCTCTCCTTACCGTTCGGATGTGCTGGTGCTGGAGAGCACCTATGGGGAACGGTTGCATCAGGGGCGGCGTGATCGGCGCAAGAGTCTGGCACGGGTGATTAACCGTGCAGTGGAAAATCGTGGGGTGGTGTTGATTCCGGCGTTTAGTATCGGGCGCACCCAAGAGCTGCTCTATGAGATTGAAGAGCTACTCCATCGAGAGAAGATAGAGGATATCGAGGTGATTATCGACTCACCCCTCGCTGCCAAATTTACCGCCATCTATCGCAGACTGAAAAAATATTGGGACAGAGAGGCGAAACGCAAACTACGTCGAGGTCGTCATCCACTCGCCTTTGACCAACTCTGGACAGTGGATGAACATAAAGAGCATCTACAGACGGTCAACTACCTCAAAAAAACCGCAAGACCAACCATCGTCATCGCCGCCAGTGGAATGTGTAGCGGAGGGCGAATTGTTAACTATCTCAAAGCACTGATAGAGGATAAGAGAACCGATATCCTCTTTGTAGGCTATCAAGCGCAGGGGACACCCGGCAGAACCATCCAGAAGTACGGCCCTCGTAAAAATGGCTGGGTAGAGTTAGAGGGTAAAAAGTACGACATCAACGCCGAGGTACACACCATCAGCGGTTACAGTGCCCACGCAGATCAACGCAATTTGATCAACTTCATCAAACGGATGCGCCACAAACCCACCGATATTAGACTGGTACACGGAGATGCGCAGGCAAAGGCCTCGCTTGCTGCAGTGATTAAGGGGCAGCTGGCTATCAGCAATGTAACGGCGCCATGATTTTTGTGACCGGTGCGACCGGGTTTATTGGTCAACGGTTGGTTGAGAGGTTGCGTAATTATGGGGACACGATACTTAATTCAAACGGACGAATTAAGTGTCGTGTCCCCATAAAAGTTCTTTCTCGTTCTCAGCACCCTGAATTTGAGACGGTGGTTTGTGATCTGCAGCGTGAGGTTATTCCTGATGGTGCGCTGGAGGGGGTTGATACAGTTTTTCACCTTGCCGGTTTTGCCCATGATGTGCGTGATGCCGCTGAGCTGGAGGGGTTGTATCGTAAAGTCAATGTGGATGCTACAGTACGGCTGGCGGAGTTGGCGGTGCGTGCTGGGGTAAACCGTTTTGTATTTGTCAGTAGTGTTAAGGCGGGGGGCGGGGCAGGAATAGAGGGGGCGCCTGATGGGATCTATGGAAAAACCAAGCGCGAGGCGGAGTTGCGGTTGTTAGAGATCACCCAACAGTCGAACATGCATGTTGTGATTGTACGTCCAGTGCTGGTCTACGGCCCGGGGGTAAAGGGTAATCTGGCACTCATGCAGTCAGCAATCAAGGCGGGTTGGTTTCCACCCCTACCAGAGACAGGTAATCGTCGCTCTATGATCCATGTCGATGAACTAGTGGAGACGCTACTACGGGTGGCAGAGGATAAAAGTGCGAATAGGGAGGTTGTGATCGCAACGGATGGAAAGTCCTACTCCTCCAGAGAGATCTACGAGATGCTATGTCGATCAGTGGGAAAACCCGTACCCAAATGGAGTGTCCCTAAGTTTCTATTCGACTTAGTCGGTTTGCTAAGCCCAAGAATCCGATACAAGATAGATAAACTCCTGGGGGACGAATGACCGGGGTCAGGCTTTCAAGTTTAGCAAGATGAGAAAGGTGCGCAAGATTGGAGTGAATGTGAAGCGATGGTTTGATCGATTGATGGCGCTGTGGGTGGTGATGGTTCTGTTAATCCCTATGATGTTGGTTGCCCTTTTGGTACGGCTGACCTCGAAAGGGCCTGCGCTCTATTGGTCGGATCGGGTGGGGCGGGGTGATCGGATATTTAGGATGCCTAAGTTCCGTTCTATGCGAATGGATACGCCTGCGGTTGCGACCCATCTGCTAAGTGATCCTGATGCCTTTTTGTCTCCAGTGGGCGGTCTGTTGCGTCGCTCTAGCTTAGATGAGTTGCCGCAACTGTGGAGTATTCTCAAAGGGGATATGAGTTTTGTCGGCCCTAGACCGGCGCTGTTTAACCAAGATGATTTGATTGCACTGCGCAGGGAGTATGGGGTAGATCAGCTGATGCCAGGGTTAACGGGGTGGGCACAGATCAATGGCCGCGATGATCTACCTATTCCTGAAAAAGTAGCACTCGATGTGATCTATATGAAGCGTCAATCCTTCGGGTTTGATCTTTATATTTTATGGATGACTTTTTTGAAGGTGGTGAAGAGGGATGGGGTGAGTCACTAGTGAAGCTAGTGACAATGTTGAATGGTTAATTATAAATGTTGAATTGGATTATTGGAATTTCTAGAATTAATAATGTTGCTGGCACTTTTGCTTTAGCCGAGGTGATGCAGGCGTTTAACTGCAAGCGTTTTGTCTTTAGCTCATCAGCAACGGTATATGGCGACCCACATACCGTACCGATAACAGAGGATTTTCCATTCTCTGTGACTAATCCGTATGGACGCTCAAAGTTAATGGTTGAGGAGTTTTGGCAGGATCTATTTATCGCAGATAGCAGCTTACAGATTGCACTGCTAAGATATTTTAACCCAGTTGGGGTGCATAAGAGTGGACTAATCGGTGAATCCCCCAATGGCGTGCCGAATAACCTAATGCCCTATATTGCACAAGTGGCAGTGGGTAAATTAGAGAAACTATCTATATTTGGCGGTGATTACAACACAGCAGACGGAACAGGTGTGCGAGACTATATTCATGTAGTAGATTTAGCCAAGGGACATGTAAATGCATTACAGGCATTAGCAGAAAGACCACAACTATTAACGGTCAACTTAGGCACTGGCAAATGCTATTCAGTATTAGAGATGGTCAAAGTATTTGAGAGGGCATCAGGTAGAGCAGTACTGTATCAGATAGTAGCAAGACGAGCCGGAGATATCGCCAGTGGTTACGCCGACCCAAGCTATGCCGAGCAGCAGTTAGGCTGGAAAGCACAATATGGGCTAGAGGAGATGTGCACAGACGCATGGCGTTATATTAATGGTAATGGGGATGCTACCTTTTTTCTTTTGACAGCTGGTGAGGGTTGTTGTACAATCAGTATAGAATACTATCTTGGATTCAAACAATAAGTGCAATTTTTAATTAGAATAAAATCAAACTATTGAGACCTACTACAAAATTATTATGAATATAAACTATAGTTATCTGGATGATTTAACAGCATATTTTTCATCTGACTCTCACAACCTGTTGAGGTAGATGAAAAATATGCGAATTGCACTTCAAACTTGAATCCAGCTAATGAATAAAAATAAGATTTGTATTAATGCCAAAAATACCATTTAAAGTATCAGCACGAACAGCAAGATTGATAGGTCGTGAGAATATTGCATCCGCAAAAGGTGCGATTATTGAACTTGTTAAAAATGGATATGATGCTGATAGTCCTTTGTCTTTAATATATTTTAATCTAGAAAAAGATTGTTTATATATTATAGATGCAGGAGAAGGTATGACTCAAACAATAATTGAAGATTATTGGATGACTATAGGCACTGATAACAAAGCTAATGATTATTTTACAAAAACAGGTAGAGTGAAAGCAGGGGCTAAAGGTATAGGTCGTTTTGCATTAGATAAGCTAGGTGACAGATGTGAAATGACTACGAAGTTTGATACCAAAAAGTATAAAACTAATGATGGAAATGTAGCTTATATTTGGAAAGTAAATTGGAAAGAGTTTGATGATACTGATTCTAAAGTTATTGAAGATATAACAGCTGATTTAGAATTTAAAAAAGCATTTAATTTAAAAGAGTATATTTTAGATGAGATAGATGATAAACGAGTTCAAGAAGTTATAAAAAGATACTCTTTTGATAATGGAACGATATTAAAAATTACAGAGCTTAGAGATAATTGGGAAGATTTTTATGTTTCACAGGTTTTTGATGATTTGGAGGTTTTAGTGCCTCCAAAAGAAGAGAGTGGATTTGAACTATTTTTATTTAGTAAAGAAGAAAAGTCTAAATATGGAGAAATATTAGGTTCTGTTTGTGATGATTATGATTATAAACTTGTTGCTAAAGCAGATGAAAATCAAAATATAAAGATTACGATTTATCGTAATGAATATGATGTAGAAACCATTCCATTAGATTTTTTCAATAGAAAAATAATGAGAGAACCCAATTATCAATTAAAAGATTTTGAAAAAGGAAATTGGAGTACAAAAAAAACTTTTTCTGAGCTTTTAGCAGGATTCAAAGAGATTGACAAAGAGAATACTTTTGAAAAAATTGGTCAATTTTCTTTTACATTCTATTTTATGAAAAGAAGTTACTCTGATATAAAATTAGAAAAATTTTATTATAATAAATTTAATCCCCAAGATAGACAATATTGGTTGAATAAATTTGGTGGGATTAAAATTTTTAGAGATGATTTTAGGGTTCGACCTTATGGAGAAGTTCAAGATAGTGCATTTGATTGGTTGGGACTTGGTGGTAGAAAATCAAAAAATCCTGCACCACCTTCACATCCGTCAGGAAAGTGGAAAACAGAACCTGATAATATTGCTGGATTAATTAAAATATCAAGAATAGATAATATTGATTTTAAAGATAAATCAAGTAGAGAAGGCTTACAAGAAAATAAAGTTTTTCAAATTTTTAAACAATTATTATTGGGAATTTTAGAAGTTTTTGAAAAGGACAGAGCAAAAATTGCACGAGAAATGTTTCTGTATGATAAAAAGATAAATAAAGATGTGATTAGCGATAAAGACATAGAAAAAATAACAAAAAAAATTCTAACATCTGCTAAAAATAAAAAGAATTATACTAAAGAAAATAATGAAAAAGTTGCACTAGCTAAAACAGTACAGTATAAACAGGAAAAAATTGAACAATTAGAAAATGAACAAACAATTTTAAGAGGAATGGCTACGAGCGGTATTGTAACAGCATCTTTTACACATGAATTAGGTAATTTAGGGGATGTTTTATCAGGAAGAATTGATGACTTAAAAGAGTTAATTGAAGAAAAAGCACCACCAGAAATCTATGCAAATACACCTGACTTTTTAAATCCTTATATTTTACTAGAAGATATGAAAAAACAAGATACTAAACTACAAAATTGGTTAAAGTTTTCTATCGAATCTGCAAAAAAAGATAAGCGAAAAAGAAAAAAAGTATTTTTTAGTGGATATTTTGAAACCTTTACTCAAACTTGGCAAAACATTTTTGCTAACCGAATGATTGATTTTACATATAGTATTGATGAAGATGATTTGGATATGAAAGCATTAGAGATAGATTTAGTAAGGTGAGCCCCAATCGTTGGACAGAAAACAGGTAAAAATAAGACAATTTTCCATACGGTTTGAGGGTGATTTTT
>ENA-OREN01005509-OREN01005509.1-marine-metagenome-genome-assembly--contig:-NODE-5509-length-10476-cov-5.086451_pt1 | contig 10476 bp, 11 predicted proteins | sample MGYA00248624_ERZ508555 | MGnify/ENA primary metagenome ERZ508555 (study PRJEB26222, sample SAMN06267773) | marine metagenome | isolation source: Saanich Inlet, British Columbia, Canada | place...
TCGAGGATTGGTAAATTATATCAACTCAGTTCCAGAAAGTAAAATCATTGAAAATAAAATATAATAATTTACAATCTTAGTTTTATCAGAAATCAGTAAACTAGAATTGTATTCCACATAGATTTGTTAGTTAATCGGATATTTAGACATTGATCAAGGATATTTTTAATCCAAGTTTAGATTTGTTTAGATTTGTTTAGATAATATTAAACTATTTTTAAAAAAATTATCCTAGTTTTAAAAAAGAATGTTTTCCTTTACGCAGGGTATTCTATGGAGAATTAAATTTTTTTAGAGTTTAGAATCCAATGTCAAATGATTTTTTTTCTATTTTGATATGATCAAATGATATTAGGTTATGTTTTTGAAATAATTCGTATTCCATAATAAATTGAAATCCCACCCATTGTCAAAAGAATAGCTGGAAAAATAATTAAATACAGAATCATTACCGTCATAAAATTTGTAGAATACATAACATTCCGCATTAAATTATCTAGGTTATCAAAATAATAGTATGTTGCAAAAACCATCCCCAATCCAAAAAGGAATAGGAATATGCCAGCAACACCTCTTCCAAATGCTCTAATCCATGAACCTTGTTTTTGATTTCCAGGTTTATGTTGATAGTTGTTTATTGGGTTAGGTCCAAAATTTCCAGGATTGCCAACAGCACATTTAGAACAATTGGCTCCATACATTATCTGTCCTCCACAAATATGGCAAAATGGCAATAAAAATCATATTTTTGTATAAACTTAAAAGTTTAGAATCTATTTTTCTTAATTTAAAAAGGGTATTTTTCTAATGGAGTGTTTTTCAAGGTCTTAAAATGATAAAAAGTAAAAATAATAATTATTCTAGATATTCCAAAGTTATGGACGTAGCATCAACGCGTTCATTGTTTGCATTATTTAAAACAACATATACCGTATGCAATCCATTTGATTCTAACCATTCAGAGACATCAATAGAGGTATTGATTTCATCTGGATGAACACGGTTATTATAAAATATTTTGTAATCTATGCAATTTTTAATTCCAGATTCATCTGTAACAGTAATTTTTTCCACATCACATTCGTCATAAGAAATGTTTATTGGAAGAGGTTCTAAGAATATGCCAACTAATTCCCCACGATCATAATAATTTTGATTATACGGGGATTCATCATCAAGTGTTTGGCCGCTTAAAGTTTTAGGACTTTCATCAGCATAAATTTCAATTTGTGCCATAGAAAACCCATCAGGCAATCTTCCTGCCATCTCTAGTTTGCCATTTACCAATTCAATTTTAGTCCATTCTATAATGTTAGTTTCAAAATGTTGTGCAAAATAGAAATTTCCACCATCAGATGCCATTCCAAAATTAACATGAGTGTGATTAGGATCAATTATGGTATCTCTATGACCCCAATTTGAATGAGTATCATCATACATCATTCCATACTGATGCTTTTCTATTTCTTTGAGTGGATCAAAAACTAATGGAATGCAGTTAGATGTAGGGCATTGAGAAAAAGTATAAGAAATATTTTCTGCAATATTTCCCCTGCCTCCAAATAGTGTATAGGTAACATATGGTTTAACCCCCTTAGAATTCCAATGAGAAAAATAATTAAATTCTAACAAATCATCCACATGGTTTTGTGCTGCTGAATTATTTCCCAAAATAACAGGAGGGACCCCATGTTTTTTCCGGTCATCGTTAACTTGATCTAATGCAAATTGGATCAATGGATTATTGGGATTTAAAGTGGTATCAAGATTGGAAGGTATTTCATAGTCAATATCAGAATTAATTAATTGTGAATCATTAGGATTATCAATACTAAGAGAGGTAGTAATGACGATTACCACAATAGCAATCATGAAAACAATAATGCCTCTTTTTGAACTTGAGATTTTAGAAGAAATTGAGTTTACAGAATTATATCCGCACATGGTACAATGCTTTTTTCTATTAACAAAATAACCACATTTTGGACAAAACTTCATTAATTCTCCCTAATCAAATCCAGTCCCCACATTTTTGACAAAACTTTGCTGCCAAAGATATTTCGGTTTGACATTTCTGGCAAATTTTTTGAGGTGGAATATTTATTTCAACGTCTTGTTCATCAGTGTAAATCTGGGTTTCATTTTCAGGGATGAATGGATTTGGTGGTGGTATTGATGGTTCGGAATATTGATTGTCGGGGCTCATATTTGGAGGAGTGTACGGTAAAGAGTTTTGAGAAAAACTTGGATTATAGAACTGCTGAGAAGATGCAACATTAATTCCCTTAAAGTATGCTAAAACATGTGGTCTCCACATATAATAAAGAACCATAGTATCAAACATCAAAAATATAATTCCCATTGCATTTCCAACAAATAATGAAATAGTCTCAAATACTAAATCAGATATTGCAAAGATAATTACCGTTGTCCGGCCCCAATTTTTTCCGCTAAATAGAGCACCTGCTATTATAAATTGAATAATTGCAATAATGCCTAAAACTATTGCAAATATGGAGCTAGTAAGAAAATATTCAACAGAACCAAATAACATAGAAATTGAATTTTGACCCAGACTATCTAACAAAACAGATGATAGTAATCCAAGGGTGATTGATAGGAGCATCATCACTATACCCCCCAAAATATACAATATGCCTAGAATGGTAATCCCTGTTGGCCTTTTCATGTTCACAATATCATATCTAGGAAAAGAATGTATTTATTTCTAAATTAATTCTTAAATAATTTCTTATTATGTGAAATTAACTTTTGCCAAATAATATGTGATTTATTTGTAGTCTAAAATACAATCTTTAAATCCATTAAATATAATTTCATGTAGTGTATTGCAGTCATTGTGAAAAGAACATGCCAAAGGATTTTAAATTTTGTCCCGTATGTGGTTCACCAGCACCCAAATCTCCACCTCAACCAACCCATAATCCATATTCTCCACCTCAACCAAACTATAATCCATATTCTCCACCTCAACCAAACTATAATCAAAATCCTCCACCTCAACCAAACTATAATCAAAATCCTCCACCTCAACCAAACTATAATCCCCAATATCACACAGGTCATAAAGACGAAAATACTACTCTAATCCTTTCAATTATTTTAGGACTAATTGGACTTCCAGGAATAGGTCACATGTATGTCGGAAAAGTAGGTAAGGGTGTAGGGATTCTGATTGGTAGTTGGATTTTGATAATAGTTGGAGTCGCCACACTGGGAATTGGTTTAATTGTATATCTGATATTATTTATTTGGCAGATTTTTGATTCACGAAATCTTTGTCGTCAATATAACCAATATCTTTCTCAAAATGGACGACCACCTTGGTAACTAATTAATATTATTGTTTTCTGATTTAAAGAAAAAATTTTATTATTAATTATTTTTAAGAATATGAAGAAAGTAGTATAACTGATATGTTATCTTCACCACCTCGCTCATTTGCTAAATCTACAAGTTTTTTGCATGCATCTTGAGCATCATCAGATTTAACAACTACTTCCTGTATTTCTTCGTCTTCTACATGTATTAATTGACCATCGCAGCATAACAGTAGAGATTCATCATCTGCAAGTGTTAGTTTCATTGTATCTGCTTTAAGCTCAGAGTAAATTCCCACAGCTTTTGTGATTACATTTTTTTTGGGATGAACTCTTGCTTCTTCTTCAGAAATTTCTCCTTTATCTACAAGTTCTTGAACATAAGAGTGATCTTTTGTAACTCGCCTAATTTCTTCTTTACTTATCACATAAATTCTCGAGTCGCCAACATTTGCAAGATGAACATTCTTTCCATCTACAACTGCACAAACCACGGTTGACCCCATTCCCTCAGTTTCAGGATGGTCTGATGTGTACTGTAAGATTCTTTGGTTGGCCTCCTGTATGGATTTATTAATTTCAAAAGTGTAATTAGTTTGAGATAGTATTGCAGGGTTGATTTTTTCTGCAATTGTGTTTACAACAATCTTACTTGCTACCTCACCTTTTGAATGCCCACCCATACCATCAGCTAATACAAGTAAAAATTTTTGACTAGATTTTGATTCAAATGCAGACATGGATTCTATTGCTAAAATAGCATCTTCATCTACTTTCCTTTTTTTCCCGATATCTGTTAATAGTCCAATCCTAGCATTATTTGAGATAATAGGCATAGTTTCAAGTTCTGTTTTTTCTTTAATAATATCTTCCATCATTTTCACCGTTCATGGAAAGTAAATGTAATGTATGCGCCTTTACTTGCATTATAACAGAGAGCAACCACAGATTTAGGGTTTAGTAATTCCTTTTTACCAGGAGTAAGTCGTCTATAGGATCCATTGCTGAAAATGGCAGAACCATTCCTACTTCTAAGATCCTGAATCCAGAAATATCCGCCACCATCCTTCCAAATTCGAATATGGTGTTTACTAAGATAATTTCTTCCTTTTTCAATTAGGGGGATTGTTGGTTTTATTTGATAACCTGCAGAATGGCAACTACGGTCACAGGTTTGGTGTGCCCGTCCTATGTCGGTCTCATTCTTTAGTTGATATTTTATACCTTCAAGAAGTATGTACGGTTGTGTGATTGATGGTGACACACTTTTTTTACTATGCATCAATAAATCATCGGCACTAGATACAAGTCGATGATCAGGATCAATAGAATTTTTTACAATAGTAGAAATTTCACGAGATATTCCAGAACGAACTTGATTTGGTTCTTGAGTTAAGGTGTGTGTACTATTCATATAGAATTTTGGTTCTTTGCCAACCAGCATATAAAATAATACTGCACCAGCAGAGTAAATATCACATGAAGTACTGAGTCCTCCAGTAAATTGATGTGGACAAGACCAACCAGGAGTTCCGATGATAGTTTCATTACCCTGGCCTTGTTGCATTTGTGTCCAACCCTGTTTTGCAGCTCCAAAATCTATCAGAACAGGCCCTCGAATCGGATCTATAATTATATTGTTGGGTTTGATGTCTCTGTGAATAATATTTTTTTTATGTATGAAATTAAGTGCTTTAATTATATTTTCAAAATATCCAAGAACTGCTTGTTCAGTCAAGGGTTGTGAAGTGACTAACTCTTTAATTGTTTTGCCATTAATTTTTTCGATAACCAAAAAGAAATCATTACTTTGTGCAGATTCATCAAGATATTTTACAATACAGTTATGACTTGCTGAGGTACTAATGTCTCTAAGAATTTCAGCTTCAACTCTAAGTTTGTCAATACGCATATCATCATTCCCATCACCTGTTATTTTTGGGGATTTAATAACAACCTCTTGTCCTCTACTGTTTGTTGCAAAACTGACTGAAGCCATTCCACCAGCTGCTGCAGGCAGTGTTTTAATTATCTTGTAAGTATCAAATTTTCCTTTCATTATGGAGTTGGCAGTCAATAACATTTTCCCCAATCAATCCCTTTTAAAATGAATCACAATATCAGATACTTTAATCAAGTCATCATCATTAAGTTCAATTTTCCCTTTTCCTGTAATATCATCATCATTTAGAATAGTATGTTTTTCACTTGCTTTGTACTGAACGTTTGTACTGCCATCTTCTAAATAGTATTTATCATTCTCTTCAAAAACTGTAAAGTGGCCACGTGATATGTCAGTTGAATCTTTATCTAAAAATAATTTCAAATCCACCCTACCCACCAATCTTTGTGATTCATCAATTTCCATTTCAGTGTCATCAGGGAAAACAAGTTTACCTTTTTTTAAAGATGGTTCAGGTGATTCGTTTGTTTCAACGTTTTGTTCAATGGTTGGAATTTCTTCACTATCTATTGTTTCAGAAAGTAGGTGACCGCATTGAGTACAAAAAGATTCTTTTTCATCAATTACTTCATTACAATTAGAACAAGTTATCAAAACTACAACCTAAATGTAAGTTTGACAGTATTTGCAAGGTCTATGACATCATCATTTTTTAGCTCTTGCTGACCTTTATCTGTAATATCAACTCCATTTAGAAATGTCCTATTGGAACTTGCTTTATCTTGAACCACAGTATTTCCATCTTCAACATAGTATGTGTTATTTTCCTGTGAGATTGTAAAATGCTGTCTAGAAATGGTCATTGGATCCACACCCTGAAGTGTTTTTAAATAATTAATCAATTCCATTCTCCCGATAGTTTTTGGTGCTGTCTCTACTTGGATATTAGAATTATCTGGCAATACCAAAATTCCGCCAGGGTTTTGTAGGTCTGCTGGTGGTGGAGGAGCAACTACTTGTGGTTCAGGTTGTGCTGGTGGTGGAGGAGCAACTACTTGTGGTTCAGGTTGTGATTCTTCAGCTATTTTACCCCCACATTCAGTACAATAAACAGAATCGTCAGGATTTTCAGAAAAACTACAGATTGGACAATTTAACATTATAATTCACTTATTTGTTTTCCTTTCTTCTTATTATAGTTGTGTCATGCATAAGATCTTTCTTTTCTGCTTCAGAGAGATTAGGTTTCATCACAGTAGCATCATGAATATTTTTTAAATTCATCACTGTGGCCTGTGTTGCAGGGTTGAGTGCTATTGTAGCATCAGGATCAGTTGGAACTGCTTTAAGTATTGTTTCAGCCTTTTGTAATGCTATTGTGTCTCCATCCATTCCTTTTCTCATTAGAACTGTTCCCTCAGTTGCAAACAACAAAATTCTTGGATCAGGGTTTGGTTCAGAATTGTAAAGAGTAGAATCTTCAGTGTATGTTATTGACATGTCAACATTTTTGTCAATAGCACTCGCATTAAGTAAATTGTAAGTGCCGCTAGGTTGATGTGGTAATTTTATTCTGAAAACTATTGTTTGTTCTTGACCAATAACTAAATCACGTAAATTTAACACATATTGGTTACCTTTTCTTTGTGGAAGTTCCATCTTTGTTAAAATTGGTTTAACTGTGTAAAAATCAATAATTTCAGCACCTGGAATAAATTCCAATTTTAATTCAGGGTTTATCGCAATAGTGTTTAACATCATAGTTACTTGCTCTCGTAGAAAATTTGGAAGTTGTGAATGAGGATCAGTAACATGCATCCATTCCCCACCGCCAGAGTCACTTATTCTTAACAATAACTCATCGTTATAATTATCCCCTATCCCTATAGGATTTACAGTTATTCCATCTTTTCTAATCTCTGCACATAATTTCTCATAATCTTTTGGGTTTTCTTTGTCAGTTGGAATGCCGTCAGTCATTAGAACAATTCTTGTAATTCTTCCAGACTTTGCATTTTTGGATGCAAGGTCATTTGCTTTTTGGAGTCCACCATAAAGTGATGTGGCAGAACCAACTTGAATGGAACTGATAACATTCTCTATTTTATCTTGTTCAGATGCAAGTGTTGGTGCTAGTAAAACTTTCACTTTGTATTCAAATGTAACAATACTAATCAGATCATTTGGCGATAAACTTCTTGCTAAAATTATAGCTGATTCTTTAGCCCGTTCAATTTTTTCACCTTGCATGGACCCACTACAGTCAATAGCTAAGCATATGTTCAAATGTCTACTTTGAAGTATGGTTGATTGATCTGCAAAAAGATCAACACCTATGAATATCACTGAGCCAGAATTTGATTTAACATGTGTTCTATTAGATATGCATTTAAAATCAGTCAAGTAATGAAAATATGATTATATCAAATTAATAAACTTTGAGTAGTAAATTATAGATATACATTACATGAGATGCAAAATTGTTTTTGATTTCTATACTCTGTGTCTTTACCACAGTGAGGGCAAACCCAAAACTGAGTCTCATCAGAAGTTGTTTGAACTTGGGCAGATATGAGAGGGGCAATCTTTTTTCTTTTTGAGAGTGTAATTCCAACACCAGCTGCTACGGCTATAATTGCAATTATTACAATAGCATAGACCATCTGAAAGTCATCATTATTGGAAATCGGTGTTTGTGTTGATGTTTGTGTTGATGTTTGTGTTGATGTTTGTGTTGATGTTTGTGTTGATGTTATTTTTCCAAGATAATTTTCAGTGTCACTGGAAGCACGGTATTTTATTGAGGTGTTGGTGTTGCTTGTAAGTTCTGTAATTGATGCTTTTATTGTATGAGAACCAGATCCAGCGTAAATATTACTTGACCACTGGTTTGATGTAACTTTTGTTTTGTATGTTCCATCAACATAAATTGAAACATCAGATGTGAGTGCATTGCCTGAACCATATGTTAGTGTCGGTTTAACTTTGACATATCCTTGAGATGTACCGTCAGTAAGTTGTAGTGACAGTTTGGTATCGTAGTAGGTAATTTTTGGTGGGGATATGGATGAACTAACAGTACCTCCGTTTGATTTATACAAATCTTGTTCTTCAACATACATAGTAATTGTTGGGGACTTGGCAGAATACATACCGGCACTTGCAAAAATTTCTACATCTTTTTCAGCTCCGTCCCATTTACCTGCAATTATTGAAACCCGATATTCTCCAAGAGAGTTTGTAAAGGCTACTCCCAATTGTTTCTGATTAGTCTTGTCCTTTTCCCAAATGGTAATTTCGGCACTTCTTATTGGCTTCAAATTTCTATCTTTCAATTCACCATACAAGGTAAATTTCTCTCCTTTTAGAATTGATTTATGTGAATTTTTTATAGATAATTTCTCATATACTGCAAACGCTGGATTTGTAATTAAACTAAAAACAACAACTATCATAATTATAATTATCAGATAATGTGTCATGATGTATTTTCATATATTCTACAAAATTTGAGTTTATCTATTATACATCTTGAAACACTGTCAACTTATAGGTATTAAAACAAAGAATTTGGAAATTATCGTTGAATAATTTTCATTGAATTAACAGACAGGTTTAGTTGCATGCTGCGGCAACTTGTAATTGAACTGTTTTTGTCGAAAAGTCAGAATATGTGTTTGACATTACAATATAGTATTGTCCAGAAAATAATATCACATCAAATACGCCTGACTCCACTTTGTCACTATTATAGTATGTAGAAATGCTTTGTCCATTTTCATATTGTCTGAATCTATCTTCATCCAGAATATACACGATTATGTTATCCCCCAGTGTGGCACTTGCAATAAATCCTCCCTGTACATTTGCAGTACAGGGTAAGGTAAATGGAACATAGTAGTATGAACCCGGATTTACGTTGTAAGTGGAATCTACAATAGTTTGACCAGATAATAAAAGGTCTAAATCTTCAGAATCAAACAATTCATTTGTTATCGAATTTAGTATATTTCCAAGGGATTTTGGAGCAGAAGAAATTATGGAAGTGGTTTGTTGATTATTTTGGATTTCCGAACTTATTTTATTTTTAATTTCATCATAAATTGAAATTTGCTTTGAAGATTCAAATGGAATTGGGATACTCAATCCAAATAATTTGAAATATGCTGTACCTTTTACTGTTAGATCAATTACGCCTTGTGTACTAACTATTGAATAAGATACATCAGATAAACTACTTTTTTGAATATTCTGAAATGATGTTATTTCTTTTGTTTGTCCAGGATAAATTGTAATGTTGATGTTACTATTTCCACTCCCTACTGGAATATTATTAATTAAAATATCATATGACAAATCAGGAATGTATACTGGAAGTACACCGTTATTACTTATACCAAATATCAAATTCAAATTAATCCCTTGAACCAAATCAAATGCAGCACCAAACCAATTCCCAGATAATGTGTTTAGACCTAATTTTAAAAGAGATGTCCATGACAATGATTCCCAATCGATACTGTGAAAACGTACATCATTTAGATTAATGCTAAGTTGCGTATAAGAATACACAAGTAATCCGCCAGTTATTACTATAATTATAAGAAAAACTGCTACAATAATGCCAATTATTTTACTCTTAGTTTTTCTAGTAGACGGTTTACTAGATGGAGTAATAGTAGATTTTGATGCAGGGAGATGTAAACCACAGGTAGGACAGAATTTAAAATTATTTGATACATCCTTTTCACAATGACTGCAATACACTTTAGATCATTCACAGTTAATGTTTTTAACTTTATAATTTATCCTTCTTGGGATTAATTGTTACACCACATTTTCCACAAAATAGGGATTTATCATTAAGTGAAGAACCACACTTTCTACAGAATTTTTTAGTTTTTGATCCTTTTGTAGATGTACTAATTTTTTTCTTTCTAGATAAAATAGTTACAATTCCAAATATAATAGATATGGCAACTATACCAACTAAAATTAATATCAAGTTTGGTACATCTTCAAAAGTTTTACTTGAAAGTGCACTAGTGTTGTTTGATACAAGTGCACTAGTGTTGTTTGATACAAGTGCACTAGTGTTGTTTGATACAAGTGCACTAGTGTTGTTTGATACAAGTGCACTAGTGTTGTTTGATACAAGTGCACTAGTGTTGTTTGATACAAGTGCACTAGTGTTGTTTGATACAAGTGCACTAGTGTTGTTTGATACAAGTG
>ENA-OREN01005510-OREN01005510.1-marine-metagenome-genome-assembly--contig:-NODE-5510-length-10476-cov-3.030580_pt1 | contig 10476 bp, 11 predicted proteins | sample MGYA00248624_ERZ508555 | MGnify/ENA primary metagenome ERZ508555 (study PRJEB26222, sample SAMN06267773) | marine metagenome | isolation source: Saanich Inlet, British Columbia, Canada | place...
GGTGCCGAGGGTGAGGTCAAACCGATTTCGATCATGTTGCCAACCCGGACAGCGCGGGAATAGCCGGCGATCATTTCCCAGGGACGGCCGCTTGAGATGAGTTTGCGCATAAGTTTCTCCGATGAGGTATTGCAATTCAAACTATCCCACTACCATTGGCGAAACAAATATTCTAGGCTGTCGCGCAAGATCAACCGCCCGAAACGGGCAAAATTGGAAAGCAGGGGAGAAGCCAATGTCCTTCAAACGAAATGTTCTCGGCGTTATTGCCGCGATAGCGATTGCCTTCGGGGTCGCTGGCACCGCTGGGCAGGCCATGGCGGCAAGCGTGGTCGACGATATTCTAAAGCGGGGGAAAATTGTTGTCGGCCTGTCGACATTTGTGCCCTGGGCCATGCGGGACCGGAATGGCGAAGTCATCGGCTTTGAAGTTGATGTCATCAATAAATTGGCCAAGGACATGGGCGTTAAGGTCGAATTGGTGCCGACGGCATTTGACGGCATTATCCCGGCCCTGCTGGCGAAAAAATTCGATGTCATCATCACCGGTATGGTGATCAAGCCAAAGCGGAACCTGACGGTCAACTTTTCCCACCCCTACGCATATCTGACGGTCGGCATGGCAGCCAACAAGAAGATGGCCGCGAAAGACGGCCTGAAAACCAAGGAAGATTGGAACAGCCGCAGCGTTACCCTGACCATCAAGCGTGGCACCGCGCCGGGTGAAACCGCGCGCCGGAACTTCCCCAAGGCCCGCGTTCGTCAGTTCGATGATGACGCCCAGGCCCTGCAGGACGTGCTGAACGGCAACGCGCACGCCTTCCTGACGTCAGAGCCGAAGCCGACCCATTATGTGCTCGACAACCCGGATGTCCTCTACCATCCCTTTGGCCGGGGGCCGTTCGATCCCTCCGCCTCCGCCTTCGCTGTGCGTAAGGGTGATCCGGATGCGCTGAACTTCTTCAACAATTGGATCCTTTATCACGAGCTGAATGGCTGGTTGAAGGAAACACACGACAAGTGGTTCAAGGGTCGGGATTGGAAGTCCCGGCTTAAATAGGTCCGCGTCCACCGCAAGACGCGATGCAGATCCATCGCGTCTTGCGGCTCGCGTTTGACAATATGATCACGGTTATGATCCCGGCTCGCCGATGACGCTTCGTGACGCTGAAGCGGCTTTGCCGCCCCCGGACGGCGGGCGGCGGATACAGTGGTGGAATTCCAAGCCCTTTGATATCGTCCAGTTCGTGCTGTTGTCCGGCCTGTTGGCCTGGCTGGTCTGGCGCGGTGCCGAGACCATGGACTACCGCTGGCAGTGGCATCGCCTGCCGCAATATTTCTATGAAGTCATTGATGGTGAATTGCTGTGGGGCCCGCTGATATACGGCCTTATGGTGACCATCGAAATCGCCGCCTGGGGCATGTTGCTGGCCATGATCATCGGCCTGGTCACGGCTGTATTGCGCCTTTCGGGGTCTTTTGCGGGCCGCATCGTCGCAACCGTATATCTTGAAATTATCCGCAACACGCCTTTGCTGGTGCAGGTTTCCATCTTCTATTTCGTGCTGCAACCGATCCTGGGCATTAACAATCCAATCTGGACCGGCATTCTGTGCCTGGCCTTTTTTGAAGGCACCTTCGCCTCGGAAATTATCCGGGCCGGCATCAACTCCGTGCCAAAGGGACAGTGGGAGGCCGGCACCAGCATCGGCCTCAGCCGGGCCAAGACCTATATCTATATTATCCTGCCCCAGGCGATCCCGTTGATGCTGCCGCCCATGACCGGGATCCTGGTCAACCTGATCAAGCATTCGGCGATCCTCAGCTTCATTGCCGTTTTCGAATTGACCACCGAGGCACGCAATCTTATCGGCGATACCTTCATGAGCTTTGAGGTTTGGTTTGTGGTCGGGCCCATGTATCTGGTTCTGACCATAAGCCTTTCGACACTTGTCGCCTGGATGGAACGCCGCATTCGGCGGCGGCGGTGAGGCCGATGCGATTACCACGCCTCACCCTGATCGACCTTGTCATCTTCGCCGCCGTTATCGCAGGGGTGGCCTATGTGGGCTATCGGGTCGAAACAGTCCTGATCTATAAATGGGATTGGTCGGTGATCCCGAACTACCTGTTCCGCTGGGATGAGGGGCAGGGTAGTTACGTCCCCAACCTGTTGATCAAAGGGCTGGCGACCACCATCCGGATCGCCATCTGGACCATGCTTGTCGCCTCGATCATTGGCATCATCCTGGGCGTTGCCAGAACCTCCAACAGGTTATTTCCCCGTCTGGTCAGCTGGGCCTATGTGGAGTTCATCCGAAACATACCCCCGGTGCCGTTCCTGTTTCTGTTCTATTTCTTCATTGCCAGCCAGATCATGCCGCTGCTGGGTATAGACGAGGCGATCAACGGCGCCTCGCCGGGTACCCTGGCAGTTGCCGAATTCCTTTTCGGGCCGGCCAACCTGATGACCAATTTCGCCGCTGGCGTGATCAGCCTGTCCATGATGTCGGCGGCCTATATCGCCGAGATTATCCGCGCCGGCATTCAGGCGGTACCCAAGGGCCAGCGTGAGGCGGGCCAAAGTATCGGCCTCTCCCGCCTCGCTTTAATGCGCTATGTGGTGCTACCTCAGGCCATCGCCCGTGTGGTGCCGCCTCTGGCCGGGCAGTTTATCACCCTGATCAAGGATTCTTCCCTGGTCGCGCTGATATCGATCCAGGAGCTTTCGTTCATGGCTATGGAGATCGCCATATCAGAGCAGCGTTTCTTTGAGGTTTGGATCGTCACGGGGGCGATGTATTTTGTCGTGTGCTATGCCTGCGCCCTGATGTTTGGGCAACTGGAACGCCGTATCGGCGTGCATATGCGTTGAGTGGAAGGGACGTAGCATGAGCAGTAAGACCGGCAAAGCAGCCAGGGATGCAGCCACCGACATAGATGGCGATCCCGTCATCGTCATGGCCGGCGTCAACAAATGGTTTGACGATTTCCATGTCCTCAAGGACGTGGATTTTTCCGTCAGGCGGGGGGAGCGGGTGGTTATTTGCGGCCCCTCGGGCTCTGGCAAATCCACCTTGATCCGTTGCATAAATCGCCTGGAGGATCATCAGGCAGGCCGCATTGTTTTCAACGGTGTTGAATTGGGGGAAGAGAACCGGCAGACAGCGGAAATCCGGGCCGAGGTCGGCATGGTCTTTCAGCAGTTCAATCTGTTCCCCCATTTGACGGTGCTGGAAAACTGCACCCTGGGGCCTATGAAAGTGCGCGGTGCCAGCCGGGCCGAGGCCAACCAGCTGGCCATGGAATATCTGGAGAAAGTGCATATCCCCGAACAGGGCGAAAAATATCCCAGCCAGCTATCTGGCGGTCAGCAACAGCGCGCGGCCATCGCGCGGTCGTTGTGTATGCGGCCCGAGGTGATGTTGTTCGACGAACCCACATCGTCCCTGGATCCGGAGATGATCAAGGAAGTGCTGGACGTGATGATAGATCTGGCGGAGACAGGCATGACGATGATTTGCGTCACCCACGAAATGGGCTTTGCCCGCACGGTCGCGGACAAGATGATTTTCATGGATGAAGGCCGGATCATCGAGGAAGGCCCGCCGGAAGAATTCTTCGCCAATACTCAGAATGAGCGGACCAAGCTGTTCTTGGGTCAGATTTTGTCCCATTAGCGCCTTACCGATAGGGCCGCGTCAAGTGGCTCTGGTTTCCAGCGTCCGCGCTTACTTCGGGATTGGTATATCGTTTCGGGGCGTTGCGAACAGGCGTTCGACCATGGGGGCGAAGGTTTTAAGGCGCGCGTTTTCCATTGCCGGGTTGATCGAGGGAACGTCGTATTTAGCGACCCAATTGGCGGTATATTCAAAGTCCGGATGGCCGCGCCAGCGCTCACGGATATTGGGGTCCACGTCCGGGTGGGTGGCGCAATGCAGGGCCTGGAAATACATATGCCGCTCCAACATCCAAACGTTCCGGTCCGAGACATAGGGTGCCAGGAAGCTGGCGGCGAACTGTCCATGGTTCTCGTTGTTGGTGACAAAGCCAAGGTCGTGGAACAGGGCGACGACGATATCTTCCTCCCCCCCGCCGTCCTGCAGCACCAGGGTGGCGGTCTGCAGGCAATGTTCATAATTGTTGATCTGATAACCGAAGGTCGGCGCATTCGCTTGTGCGGCCAACATCTCCAACGCCTGTTTGGCCCGTTGCGCCGCACTGTAAGGGCCACGCTGACTGTCCAGCAGGGCCCAATCCCGGGCCGCGAAATCATCCAGGCTGACGGGTACCGCATAGGACCAATCGTTCTTCATTAACCGGCTTTTTTCGCCTGCGGCGCGGTGCTTGGGCAATGGTTCAATCTGCATCTTCATTCCGATAGGCGAAGGATTTTTGATAAATGCCATAGATATATTCGGCGCAGCCAATGGCTGCGTGATGCGCGGTCCCGCCTGGCGCGGGCACGGGATCGATCACCGTATCCCAGTTCGGGTCGACAAAAACCGGAACGGAAAACCGCTCGCCCGGCGAGGCGTTGATGACCCGGTGCGGGTTGGATATGAAGCGGTCATTGCTCCACCGATGCAACAGATCCCCCACATTGACCACAAAAGTCCCGGGCATGGGATGGGCGGTCAACCAATCACCGTTTCGGTCCATCACCTGCAGGCCCCCGACGGCATCCTGATACAAAATAGTAATGCAACCATAATCCGTGTGGGGCGAGACGCCGAACTGACTTTCGCCCATGTCCTCGGGCTGTGGTGGATAATAGACGACCGCCGCGCGGGTTAGCGGTTTATCAAAATGCCGGACGAAATAATCGTGCGGCAGATCCAGCCCGGCGGCAAAAGCGCGCAACAGGGATATCCCCAGGCCGTTGATGGTTCTGATATAATCATCCAGGGCCTCGCGAAGTTCCGGCAAGATATCGGGCCAGCGGTTCGGTGCCAGGATGCGGTTGCTGCTTTCGATGTCGGGATCGCCGGGGTCTACCTCCCAGCCCCAAATGAAACTTTCCTTGTTATCCGGTTTGCTGGCGCCTGACATGGTCGCCTCACCAATGGGCAGGAAGCCACGGTGATAATCGGCCACGCGCACGGTTTCTTTCTGTGCGCGGTCCATATGGAAAAATTGTGCGCCGGTTTCAATGGCACGGTCGATTTTCTGTTGCGGGACGCCATGGTTTTTCACATAGAAAAACCCAATGCGCTGAACGGTGTCGCGCAGTTGCCGGCCGACGAAACGTTCCCCAGCCGCGCCATCGGACAGCGGCGACAGATCAATCACCGGGATCGCATCGATATCAATATGTTTTACCTCTGCGTAGGCCACGTGGTGTTCCCTTTGCTTACGATTTTTCCTGATAATACCCGATCACGTCGCCTTCTGTCGTGACGCCAAGGCCATTTAGCAAACGGTTGGAATAATTGAAATAGGCACAGACCTGATTGACTTCCAATATCTCCCCATCGTCACAGCCCGCTTGATGCAAAACGTCGATATCAGATTTTGTCATTCTGCCGACATCCCGGGTCAACTTGGCCGCATAGCGCAGCAAGGCCAGCTCCTTGCCCGCGAACACATCTTCGGGACGCCCGGCTTTCAAGGCCACAAAGACCGCATCGGCGCGGGCCTCATCATCCATCAACCGGCGCGCATTGGCGAAATGATGGGTCAGGCTGTATTCGCAGTCGTTTACAATAGAGGTGTAAGAGGCGACGGCTTCCAAAAACACAAAGGGCAGAACATTGTCCGGGTTATGCAGGACGCTGCGGTACAGGACCACATGGCCTTCCATTGTGTGGGGCCGCAAGGAATGGGCCCGCATGACGTTATCAACGGTACCGCTGGGGGTTGTCACCATTTCATAGAACTCGGTCAGCGGGCCTTCGGCGGCCTCGGGCGGGATCATCTTTATCCAGGCCGACATATTGTGCTCCTTGATTTAGTTGGGGGCGCGATCCTGTCTACGTCATGATCCGTTGTCAACCAACCAGCACCTTTGCGCCGGCACCTTGATAAGAGTTGATTTAGCGCATGGCAACGGGCATGCCGCCGTCAACGGTCATGACCTGGCCTGATATGGAGGTGGAGGCAACGAACGTGAGAACTTGCGCTGCGACGTCTTCGATCTGGCCGACCCGGCCCAGCACCGCTTCCTGCCTGATAAGTTGCGCCATATCGTCGGGCACGCGCTGGGCCATCCGGGTGTCTTCTACAAGACCCGGGGCGACGCAATTGACGGCGACGTCCGGGGCCATGGCGACGGCAAGGCAGTGTGTCAGATGAATAAGGCCGGCCTTGCTGGCGGCATAGGCAATGCTGCTGCCACCCGGTGCGATACCGGCTGCGGAGGCGATATTCACAATGTGGCCTATACGCCCGGCCTCGTTGGATTTCAGCATTGTCGCGAAAGCACGGGCCAACAGATATGGGCCGCGCAGATTGGTTTCCGAAACCTGATCCCAGATCTCCCCGTTCAGGGCCTCAAGATCAGGAAAAGCAATACCGATGTTCCAGGCCGCATTGTTGACCAGAATATCCAGAGCCCCCATGCCATCTGCCATTTTTTGCACACAGGCATCGATGGACGCAGGGTCGCGCTGATCCAGCTGGATCGCGATGCCTTTGCGGCCATGGCCGGCAACCGCTTCCAGCGTGGCGTCCGCGCCGGCGGTATGGCCCATATAGGTGATCGCGACATCGGCCCCGGCGCTGGCCAGCAAGGTGGCAATGCCACTACCAATATCACCCGACCCGCCCGTCACCAAAGCCGTACGACCCAACAGAGGCTGCGTGTTCATTATTTGGCTTCCTTGGTTGTTGTCATTGATGCTGATCCTATCCGCTATGGTTTAGGCTGTGGGCCTGTCTCCTGCCACCGTGGTGCGGCGCATGACCCGGCGGTATTTGTTGTCGAAAGGGCGGCCCCTGTGCAGGGTGGCGCGGTCATCCCAGATGACCAGGTCGCCGGGCTGCCAGTCATGGTGATACAACAGGCTGTCCTGGGTGGCCTGGGCGCGCAGTTCCTCCAACAGGGCATCGCTGTCGGCTTTGTTCAGGCCAACAATGCTGGCAACATGGGCCCCTGCGTAGAGCGCCTTGCGTCCCGTGCGGGGGTTGGTCTGTACCAGTGCCTGGGGCACGGGGGGCACCTCGGCCTTTTCCGCAGCCAGGAACTTGTCTTCAGCATCATAACCCATGGCGGCCCTGGAATGGGCCAGGCTGTGCATCCCGACCATGCCGTCAATCCGGGCCTGGGTTTCCGCCGACAAGCCATCCCAGGCAGCGCGCTGATCGGCAAATTCCGTGGCGCCGTCCTCTGGCGGCACTTCCCTGGCGTGAAGCAGGGAGACCAAGGCAGGAATGGCCTTGAACGAGCTGTCTGCATGCCACAACTGATTACCCAGATTGTAGGACATATGCTCCCCGTCGATGGGATAGATGGAACCGTCCGGGGCGACATTTGTGATGTCGGAGATTTCATCGTGGGCCACGGCCCGGGCGCGGTGGCGGCGGATGGATACCTCCAGCTCCCCAAAATGGCGGGAAAAGGCGATTTGGGCCTCCTCATCCAGATCCTGATCATGAAACACCAGTACGCCGTATTGGTCCAAGCCGTCCCGGATAGGCAGGAATGTCGCTTCATCCATGGGCTGGCTTAGATCAACACCGCCGACGTCCGCCGCGAACCCGGCCTCGGTGTTGAGGGTGCTAAAGGTGATGCTCATTATCTGATCCTCTTACAAATCGTCAAATTCCAACGACTACCAGGCGTCAATGGCGTGCTTGCGATGGCTGCGGGCGAGGGGTGTGGGCATGGCCTTTAGGGTCTGGCTCAAAAAATGCCTGGTATCCGCCGGGTCGATTATATCATCAATTTCGAATTTTTCCGCAACCGCGATGCCTGTGTTCTGGCGTTTCAGTTCGGCCGTGGCACGGGCGTGGATGTCGGCGCGCGTCGCCTCGTCCGGCGCGGCGGCCAGTTCTTTGCCGTGAATGATATTCACCGCTCCCTCCAAGCCCATGCCGCCGAACTCCGCCGTGGGCCAGCCGACACAAAGGGCAGGGTCCAGGCCACGGGCCCCCATGACATAGCCGCCCAAGCCATAGGCCTTGCGTAGAACAATGGTCATGAAAGGCACGGTGGCCGCCGATACGTTCAACAACAAGCGCCCGGAATGGCGCACCAGGGCCGTCTTCTCAATCTCCGGCCCGACCATCAGGCCCGGCGTGTCGCACAGGAATAACATGGGTATGTCGTAAGCATCGCACAGCTGAATAAAGCGGGAGGCTTTGTCGGAAGCCGGGCTGTCGATGGCGCCGGCCAGGAACATGGGCTGATTGGCAATGACGCCCACCGCGCGACCCTCGATCCGGGCCAGCGACGTGACGATGGCGCGGCCGAACTTGGGGCGCAATTCAAGGACTGAATCTACATCCGCGATGCCTTCGATCACCTTGCGCACGTTGTAGGCCCGGCGTGGGCTTTCAGGAATAATGTCACGTAGGAAGCCCTGATCGCCAGCCTCGCCAGCAGCGTCCGTCTCGGCACCTGCCTGCCGGCCACGGAAATAGCTTAAATACTGCCGCGCAGCACCCAGGGCGCTGTCTTCATCAGGCACCAGGATATCAATTGCGCCGGAGGCTTCATGTACCTCCATCGGCCCAATCTCTTCCGGGCTTAACCAATGTCCAAAGGCAGCCGCGACCAGGGGCGGACCCGCCATGCCCATGGTGGCATCCGGCGTGGCGATGACGAAATCCGATAATCCGGCCAGATTGGCCTGTCCGGCAAAGGCCCGGCCGGTGATGATGGCGATGGTGGGAACCTTGCCCGACAATCGGGCGTATGTGACGAAACATTGGCTGAAGCCGCGGGCCGGCAGCATCATATCGTGGGTCCGGGCACCGGCACCGTCCCACCAGCCAACAACGGGCCAGCCATTGCGTTCGGCAAGGGCAAACATGCGGGAGGTCTTGCGATGGCTAATGGCACCCTGGCTGCCCACATGCACCGTGTAGTCATAGCCGACAACAACTATGGCGGCACCATCAACCGTCGCCGTGCCCATGACGATGCCGTCCGCTGGGCCTGTCATGTCAGCCCTGGCAGGTGCGGCCAGACCGCCGTATTCAACAAAGCTGCCCGCATCCGTCAGGGCGGCGATAGAGGCGCGAATGGTGCTTAGTCCGCGTTTCTCCTGGCGTGCAACCGCATCGGGCCTCGCCTCATCCAAGCGGGCTGTGCGCGCGGCCAAAACTTCTGCCAAATCGGCCCTTGGACGGCCTGCTGCAAGGTCTATTGGGGGTTCGGATTTTTCACTCATGACAAATATTCACGCTCTATTCGGTGATTGTGGCGTAGCCATTGGATAGCACGATCTGTTCCCGCGCCGGCACGGAAGTTGTGAAATAGATCTCATCCTCATCATCCCAGATATGGGTTTGCAGCATATCGCCGGGCATCACGGGGGCCGAGAACCGCGCAGAAAAACTAGTCATCCGTTCTGGTTGATAGTTGCAACAGGCCCGGATCACCGCATGACAGGCATGGCCATAGGTACACAGGCCGTGGAGGATGGGCTGCTCGAAGCCACCCGCCGCAGCGAAGTCTGGGTCGCAATGGAGGGGATTGCGATCACCGGACAGCCGATAGATCAGGGCCTGACGGGGCAGGGTCTGGAATTCGACAACATGATCGGCAAGACGCATGGGAGATTTCGGCAATGGCTCCGGTGCCCCTTGGGGGCCGCCATAACCGCCGTCACCACGGGCGAAAATGACCGATTCCATCGTGCAGAGTTTCTCACCGTTGGATTTATCCCGCAGCACCGTCTCCATCAAAATGATCGCGCCGCGCCCCTCTCCCTTATCGAAAGCGTCCGTGACCCGGATATCCGATATCACCGTGGCGGCAACGGGTAGGGGGCGGTGCAGGGTCAGACGCTGTTCGCCGTGGACCATTTTCACCACATCGATGCCACAATCCCAAAAAATGCTGGTATCAAAGGCAACGACGGTGGCTTGTGACGGCATGATCTTCTGGCCGTTCTCATAACAAAAGGCCAGCTCAGCCCGGTTCATGGGATCTTCCCCCATGCCGATGCCCAGGGCGTACAGCATGCTGTCGTTATCCGTATAGGTAAATTCCTTACCCATGATTTGCAGTGCCATCAAACTTTCTTGCGTGATCGCCATTGCCTGCTCCCCAAAATATTGTTGTTGCGATTGAGGGTATGGTATCACAGGACAAATTTGAACGTGAAAATCAGACCATCGGGAGATTTGAATGGCCTACGAAACATTGAGCCTGGATGTCACGAACGGCATCGCCCATGTGCAGCTAATCCGTGGCGATGCCTTCAACACCATGAACAAGGCATTCTGGTCCGAGATGGTGCAGGTGTTTGATGCGATAGGTGATGACCACACAGCCCGCGTTGTGGTCTTTTCCGCCCAGGGCAGGCA
>ENA-OREN01005515-OREN01005515.1-marine-metagenome-genome-assembly--contig:-NODE-5515-length-10471-cov-6.698672_pt1 | contig 10471 bp, 11 predicted proteins | sample MGYA00248624_ERZ508555 | MGnify/ENA primary metagenome ERZ508555 (study PRJEB26222, sample SAMN06267773) | marine metagenome | isolation source: Saanich Inlet, British Columbia, Canada | place...
TATCAATCGCATTGAGCATTTTGAATATATCTAATTTTGGTTTTTGTGCCATTCTACCATGCTTGTGAATAATCTACAACTTGACAATTGCGCGATACATCCTTAATAAAATATACCACTCTTGGCTTATCACCAACATCAATTGGGACACCCAAATACTGCCCATTCTTAAGTTTCGGATTGTACCATTGTACTTCATTGTATACATCAACTACCTCTATTGGTGGGAAGTTAGCATCGTACCCACTTATACTATTAAATTCAAATGCCTTAAACCCTCGGTCATTGATACTAGTGAGGGCGATTGCTTCCAAATCACCGGTATCTTCTTCTCCTATCAATATGTGCCAATCCATTGGCATCTTTATAAGTTTATCACCTATGCGTAATACTAACGCAGCGGATGTAAAACTTTCTAAAAAAATTAAAGGAACATAATAATAGTCTACATCTTTTGGGTTACTATTGTCTAAAATTGCAAAATGCAAATCATTTATTTTTTCTGGCAATTCATTTAATTCATATGCCTTATCATCTAGTGTGTGTATTTTCATATTAAGTATTATATATTAACATAAAAATACTTATCACAGTCAAACTACCATTACATGGAGTTCGGTAAAATTAACATAGAAATAATTCTATTTCCATTCCATCTTCTCTAATGCAAATGGGTACTCTGCATCTCGGTAAAATTTCTTACGTTTCGTTAAATGTCTTTTTGCAAACTTACATGTGCTTGTGATGTCCCAAATCTGAACAAAGTCTTTATCCTTTGCCTTACGAACACCACGTCCAATTGATTGTATTACTCGCACGAATGATTTACCTGGTTCAAGTAACATCAAATTAAAGATTCTAGGGATATTAATACCAACGGCAGCAACACCATATGTTGCTACAATAATTTTATTATCTACATCTGCAACTTCATCATAATGCTCTTTTCTAGCATCAGTCTTAGTTGCACCACTAACAAACACAGCACCATCACCCAATCGATTTGCTAACTCCTTTCCAGATTCAACACGGTCAACAAGAACCAATGTGTTTCCATTTTTGTTTGCGTTTGATATAATATCGACCAATGCATCTAATCGTTTATCGTCAGTTAACAGATACTTCAACTCACTTTGGTAATTACTATGCTCAGCATGGTCCATTAACTGCACTATATTTACATGACATTGAGCAAGTACCCCCTTGTCCTGTAACTCTTTCGCAGATACCTTGTTGATTACATTTCCCAAACTAGAGAATAAAGATTGATATTCAAATTTCTCCTTTGGAATAGTACCTGTCAGCCCCCATCGTAGTGGTATTTTTGCCATTGGTCCAGTTAATAAAGTCTTCAATGCATTAGCCTTTGCAGAATGCACTTCATCCACTATAACACAAACTACGCCTTCCAAGAACTCACCGATGGTTACTTCGGCTTTTCCACTCTTAGTATCCTTCATCATATTATTAAGAATTTGCCAAGTACATATCGTATGATGTTTGCCATAATCACGCTTGTTACCGTAGAATACACCCACATCCAATCCCATATTCAGATAGTCTTCTTCAGTCTGAACAACTAGACTTTTATTCGGCACAATTAGAATACTTCTACCGAACTGTTGTACACGTTCACTTAGTGCAGCAGTTACCAATGTTTTACCAGCACCAGTTGCGACTTCTTGTATACACTGTGGGTTTTTTAAGAAATTATTAACTACATCAATTTGGTAATCACGAAGCACAATTGGTTCACCTGCAATAGGATGTTTTTCTGGCCACTTGACATGACTATAAGTATCAACATCTACTTCAGTTAACTCAAAATCATGTTGGTATGTCCGTTGGTCATCAACATCGACTTCCCATCCATCTGCTATCATTATCGGCAATATATCGGGTAATAGATTGATGTATGTGCTACCACCTAGATTAAAGAACGAAACCATGCCATTCCATCTTCCCAATCTATACGATGGCATAAACTTTGCACCAGGAATCTCGTATTCAAATGCATGTACAAGTTTCTTTCTCATATCAAGGTCTAAATCCTTGATAGAACAGTTAACTTCGTCTCTAACTACTATTGTTGCTTTTTTCATAATTGTTTAATAATCTCGTTATAAATTTTATAATAACCTTCGTTGGATGGGTGGAATCCATCCTCTGATAACAATGAATTCTTCTTACAGAATTCATACATACCAATACTGCTACCAAGTTTGATAATCCTATCATCGTACTTAGTCATGAATCTAGTAATATCTTTATTATCACACTCATCAATATAATTTCTCATTAATAGTATTCTATACTCTATATTCATACTATGCAACATGGATACCATCAATTCTAACGAAAGAACCCCAAGTTTTTCCACTTGTTTTATTCCAGTGTTTTTCTGTATCAAGTGGTTATATGGTTCTCTTTTACCCATAAACCCACCATCATTAATCCAATTAAATCCAATAATGTCTTTCCAACTATTATTTTCATTAGATGAATAATGGTCGGGATATGTAATCATGTCTGTTCGGTCAAAGTCAGTAATATTGAACACAACCATTGTGCTACTGGCATCCAAAAATACATCATTTCTATCTAACAGAAATGACGTTAATGAAAATGAGGTGCTTGTATTTCCACCGCCACTCAATGCCATATTAACATAATCATCCACTTTTAAGTATTTGGCTAAATGCCCAGCCCATGTTGTTGGCGTTTCATCTATATCAGAGGATGCGGCTGTGAAACTACATCCTGTGGTAATAAGCGTTTTTACATCAGATAATTTCATATCATTTCTCTATAAATAAGGTGGGCACAACAGTTAATACAAGGAATTGAAATAACCTGTTGTACCCGAGGTGATACAAGGTAATCCTTGTATCTGTTAGTAGTGTTTACTTAGGGAGGCTATTATAGGGAGTAATAACACAGTAAACACATACTGAACCTGTTAAAAACTATTTTTCATACATGTGTTTTTAGCGAGTAATTTCCATCGCTTTTCACTAATTGTACACAAATCTGCTATTTTCAATGCCATACGGAGACTCATCTCACGTAGGTCATTTTTATGGGTTTGCATAAAATCGATTATTTCCATACCCTGTTTCTCACTAAGGGCATAATCCACAAACAATTCACCTGTCTCTGCAATCTGTTTTACACGAAGCACTTTATCACGAAGGGTATCTAATGTCAAATCCAAATAATGGCATCTACTCTGTAATGCTTCTAAATGGTCTTGTAATTTTTTACTTCTAATGTGATTGAATTTTAGATTAGTAATGAAAATAACTGAACCTTCAAAGTCGAATGAACTAGGGATTCCTTCCCTACGTAGTAAGTGACTATCGGCATTCCAACACACTCTACGTTTCTTTCCACTATCAAGCGCCGCTTTAAGTAAGTTTAAACTTAAATCATCTTGTAGCACTACATCACAATCATCAAATACAAGAACATGCCCACTAGCAGAATGTTTATACAATGTACTGTACAATCCGAGTGGAGTCATCGCACCTTTGACTACTTCATATTTTTGGTCAACTGCGGAAATAACATCAAACATGCTTGCTTTTTCAAGTTGTTTCTCTACGCCATATGATTTTCCGATTCCAGGAGGTCCTGATACAATCATTGCTTTGATATCTTGTGAAATAGAAGCGTTTGTCATTTCCTCCAAGATAGCGAAACGTTCGGAAATACGAGTTATTACTTGAGTGTCAGATTCCCGTTTCGGCTTCGGCTTCGGCTTCGGCTTAGTTGATATTGTTTTTATAGAGGGTTTAGAAACCTTCTTTATTCGTTGTTTGGATTTTCTAGGTTTAGAAACCTTAATGTTGCCATCTACGTATTTTAAATTACGTTTAGTAACTGTTATGCGTACAGTTTTCTGACCGTCTCCAATATTGTCAGTTGGTTTAACAAGAATGAATGAACCATTCTTCGTTGTATCTTTAGCGAGTCCACGAACCAATTCAAACGTTTTGTCTTTGATTGGTGTGTCTCGATATACTCCCTTACGTACTAGTACCGTTTTCATATTACTCCCTACAAGTGTTATTAACTTACGTATTATACACTATTACGAAGAGGGTATATATTTTTTTATATGTTAATACGAATCAATACTTACGTTCTATGTCATCTTCGATGCATTGTTCACCATATTGTATTTCAATAATACGAACAGGTTCGTTAGTGTTGTTGCTTAACTTATGCCATGACTCTACAGGCACTAACAACTGCTCGTATATTTCGTATTCACGCTTAGCTAATACCTTAGAGTTACTACCTTGCTCTACAGTAGCAGTTCCCTCTGACACAAACCATAATTCATTCCTTAGATTGTGCTTTTGCAAACTTAAACTTTTTCCATGCGATACAGTAAGTTCTTTAACTTTATGTGTACTTGTTTCGTGCATAACTCTATAATAACCCCATTCACGTTCGGTTTTGGGTGCCAACCATTCTTGCAATATCCAAGACGACGAATTCTTCTTATCTTCGCCACCAATGCCGAAGTGAAACTTAATATCCATCCAAGTAGGACATGTGCCCATTTCAGGTATGTTCCCTTCAACTCTGTCGCCACCATTTAAAAAGTTAATAGTAGCACCATGGTATAACCGTGCGGTCATTTTTATGGCATCGCACGCACTACCATCACTATCATCGAATACAATTACATCATGTACACCCTTGATGTTACGTAATATCTCTACACGCTCACTTAATGGCATAAATGCACTGCCTTTCTTACGTGCCAACCACTCGTCACTGTTTATAGCAACCACAAGTCTACCGTACTTCTGTGCTTCTTTTATGTATGCTAGATGCCCACTATGTAGTGGGTCAAATCCGCCGGTAATTAACGCTACTTGCATATTATTGTCCGTACCAAATATTACTATAATCTAACCACGGGAGAACTAAATCTTCACGTTTCATGTACCCGTATTTATTAATACTTTCTACACCAGTCTTAGGAAGTAACCCCTTATCTGCTAAGTCGTACCAAGATGTATTTTTTGGATTCATTGGTTCTATGTCACTTTTATACACAATTGCTTTAATCCATGGGTCATTGTATTGTTGTTGGAAGAACCCTGAATTACAATCAAATCCATTCACCGATAGCATGTGTATTAAACTATCCACTGTATGATTATAGTAATGGTAGTTGGGTTGTGAATATGCTGACTTATTGTATTCTAAGTTTGTTGTACTCGGAACTTGTAGCGCCAACATACCACCTTCTATTAACATATTGTACCAATTGCTTAATGTTAATAACGGATTAAGTGCGTACTGAAAACTATCATGGCAATACAATACATCAAACTGTTTGTCTAATTGAGTTTCAAAATCGTGCTGTACGTATGTTATATTGTCGTGTTGGATTAATAACTTTTCATTTATATCAATACCAGTACAGTTAATATTCAATGGAAGCAAAACATCATCTACATCAACTTCGCGCGTTGCCCACCATTCTAAATCCAATCCTTCCTTACCGCAACCAATATCACACACACTATCAATACTTTCCATGAACTCAGGATAAGCGCATAATAACTCCAATGTTTCTAGACTATGTTGGTGACTTTCCTGTGCTGAAGTGAAACTCATACAACAACATCCTCCATACCAGCAGTACGCAACTTAACGATGTGCCCTAGTTGCCATTGTTTGGTATCCAATCCCTTCATAATACCCAACCATCTATTTCGTAATAACGCAACCTCATTAATGAGTAATTCAAAGTCAATAACCTCATCCTCACCGTCTGCGTACTTCTCTGCATCTCTACTACTCAGTGAACGCGCATATGCTTCAAGGTATTGTTTAAAATACTTACGCCTAATACGTCTTAACTCAATATTAAGAAATTCTAGCACTGCTTCTATTTCCTGCAACTGATAGAAACGTTGTTCAGTAACACCAGGTAATTCCTTAATATTGGTTTCGACATGCCCATTAAGAATTACTTCTAATTTTGCCTCATCCAATTGTTTATTGTAGTAGTCAATAAAATGTGGGATAGAGGATAAATCTTGAATTACTTTAGTATACCACATGTTCAAACTCCACTAGATATGGGAATGCGTCTCTCCACGATGTTCCCCTTCTTCTATCATATTCATTTAACGCTCTAATAAGGATTCCAATCTGTTCTTCGTCAACTGCACCCATTTTTTTAACATATATATACATACCATTCACTACATCATATCCATTCTTTTCCTCATATCCATTCTCACTATTGATTTTTTTTAATGCTGACTCAAAATGCCTATCCCAAAACCCATTTGGGAAAATTAATGGGTGTAGGTGGGGTTCATGCGTCACAAACCCACCTGTTTGATATATCGGCTTTCTTACCCTCCATTCACTTACTTTATCCATCAATAAATGAAAATTAACAATACTCAAACTAGAAACTGTATGATTCACCGTCAAATATAACCAATCACCACAAGTCAAAAGATAATCCATATTCTTTTCGAATTTTTTTAAGTCTATACCATGGCGAGTATATTCTTGGTCATCTCCCCATGAATCTATACTTGCAGTTATGTCAATCCTTTTTACGCACCCATCATCGACTAATATTTTCAGTAAGTTTATATATTTCACAAACATAGCCGATGGCAACATTAAATTAGATACAAATGTTAGAGTTAAATTTGGTCTTGGATTATTCTTAAAAAAATCAACACAAACATTAAAATCATATTGTATGAATGGTTCTCCACCAAGCACATTGAAATGCTCTACGTTATGTGAATTAACAACCATCCATTCCCAAAATATTTTTTTATTTTCATCAATATTTGGGTCTCTTTCTTGAAATTCATTTCTCAAATCGATGTTTGGAAATTTTCCAAATTTCTTATTCTCAGATGCAATTCTAGAACTATATGATGTGTGACAATACACACACGCCAAATTGCACTTATTATCCAAATAAACCTCGACGGTGGTAGGGGTAGTTGCTGTGGTTATGGTACCATTTTCCAATTCCATTGGAAATGATGGGATATTAGATTGATGGATTCTATCACTTATCCCACCTGAATCTTCTACATTTTTGCAAAATTCACAGCCCTTCATTGGCCACTTATTATCTAACATCGATTGGCGCTGTTTCATCTTTTCATCGGTATTGTGGAAATTCATCATGCTCGACGGGGTGAGTTTCTCTTTATCGACCCTATGACACGACGATGTCAATCCATTATAAAAAATAATCGTTGACCAAGACCATTTCGACTTGCATGAAATATCAGAAAGATGTGGGAATTTACCTAAAGAATACATTAATACTCATCATCATCATCATATTCCTCATCTACATCTACATCGATATAATCAAGTAATGCCTTTTTGATATCATCACTTGTTGTTGTGCTTGCAATTTTCTCACCATCAATGCCATTTTCAATCAGTAATGCCACAAAATCATCTGCAGCATCTTTGACATCAACGATGTGCGCTTGGAGTACATCCCATATCTCTAATTGCAATTCAAGACTCATTTTCAACTTCCTTTGCTAAATCATTTTCAACTTCCATCGTTTCAATATTCTCAATAGTTGCTTCTTCATTGATGCCAATATCCAACTCAGGCTCTTCTGCACTCATTTCTGCCATCACTCTATCCAAACACCCATTTTCGTTTCTTTCCCATACTTTGCGGAATTGGATAATTTCTTCTGCGTCTGCACCAACAGCACTAGTCTTTGAAATGTACTTTAAACGATTTCCTTGCTTAACTAACAAGCCACGCTTTTCTGCTAAATCAGTTAATCCACTGTACGGGTTCATGCCCGTTTCGTATGGAATTTTAACTTGAACTGCTTCGAATGGCTTAGCATAACGTGTTTTCATCACCTTACATGCCGCTCTAATACCTTTAACCTCAGTGATTTTATTTCCATCTTCATCTTCTTTAAGTTTAAGTTTGCGCATAGCAATAACAATGGATGAAGCATAAATGAAACCTTGCCCACCACTAATTTTATCATCTGGGTCGAACATATCCTGTGATGCGTATGTGTGGTTTGTAGCAATGATTCCTACGTTATAAGCACCAATCATATTAACTGTATTGCGCACAAGTGATGTTAATGCCTTTGGTTTACGTCCTAGGTCACCTTTCATGTCACCTGCTTCAAACTGCTTGACGTCTGTTGGAGTTAATAACATACCCAATGAATCAATTACAAAAAGAACCTTTGGTCTATCTTCTTCAGCCATTGCTTTATAATCAATCATGAATGTACTAATAGTCTTGGCAACATCGTCAATCATACATAAACTAAGTTTCAATAACTTAGCAGGGTCTGTATCTACACCAAGTGCCTTTAACCATGATTCATCAAGTGCATTCTCAGAATCAATTAACACAACAAAGATATCCTGTTCCTGTGCATTCTTAATAATATTACCTGATGCAAAGTAAGACTTACCTGCGCCTGATTCGCCAGCAAATACCGTTACCTTACCCAGTGGTACACCTTTGTTGAAGTCTCCTGATATGAGGTAATTTAATGCGTAATTTCCCGTTGAAATCCAATCAGTTGGGTCATGAAATCCTATTGATAATCCGTCAATTGATTTTGTTATACTTTTTCTAAATTTACTTACGTCAAATGGTTTCCCCATTGTTTTTCTCCTTTATGTATGTAATTCTATATATCTCTCGTAATATGTTGTGATTAATTTTTCATTGAAATCATCGAATCCCATAGCCATAACTTCATATTAGACGACGTTGTTGGTAATGTATTCAATATGGAATTTAACCGATAACCGCAATCACCCATGTTATTGTGGTAAATATTTTAGGTATTGTTTGCTAAAATAATGGTCATAATTGTATTCTATATTATCTTTCTCCATTAAATATAAGTCATTCCAATCATCTATACTCAAATGAGAAAACTTCGATAACATTTCCATCATTTTAATTATTCGTTTGATTGGGTTTTTTATTTTATCAAATGAATAATCAAAAATTTTATCATATAATTTAAATCCATAAGCATCTTCCAAATATTCATGCCATAATGGTTGTCCATTTGCTACAAATAATCCCCTAGTAACAATACTATATACGAATTTTTCCGTTATAAATGGGTAATAACTAGTAGACAGTGTTTCACTAACAATATGTATGAAACTTTTAGTTAGTTTGTGTTCCAAGTTATATATATTTTGTGCATGATTATATTGCACATGTCCAAATGTAAAAACAGTATCCAAGAATTCAGAAGAATTTATAAAAAACTTTCTATATAGTCTAATTTCATCATCTGTCAAATCCATATTGGAAAAATGACCATCAATATGTGATTCAGGATAACTGAAGTTCTTACTAGAATACCTCGAATCAAATAACCCAAAATTATCCATTATTGAAGACAGTAGTTGTCTACCTACATGGTCAGAACCATTAAAACTACATAAAAAATTCTTAAACTCTGTACATGGGTGAGTAGAATAATTATACAATACACCTAAACACCTTTCTGATATTTTGGATGGATGTGAGATATCCAATGTTGGGTATGAATCAAGCATATCGGATGACACAACATAACTGATATCTATCGGCTTATCAAACCCCACTGATTCTAAATAATCAAGAACTAGATTATTCATATCTTTATTAAACCCACCGAGGTGGTCATTAAGTATTACTTTATCAGTACTATCTAAACGAGAATCTAATCTATGATTGATTAAATCCTCGTATATATTACTACTAATAATCACTGAGAGACTATGCGTTCTGTCTTGCTCGGATTTGTGCAAGAATGTCAGACGCCTTATCACTTGACGATGCAACTGTTTCAGTTTTAACTTCAGTTGCACCTTTAGGTGTTTCAAAAGGTATATCAGCACCTACAGCAGATACGTCAGCAACAGGAGTTACTACATTCACAGTACCTTCAGGCTTATCAACACCCCATGGACGGTAATAGTTACCCCATTTCTCTACGTCGTACTGCTGACCATCAACACTTGCTTCAAACATTTCATGCATAATCTTCAATGTGTTTGCATCAGGCATTGGTGGTAAGTACGTAGATAAGTCAGTCAAACCGTGTGTTGCAATTGATGCTTGCTCTTCATCAGTCAATGCAGTTTCCTTTCTTGCCCATGTACTAGTACCATAGTCAGCGTATTGCCCCTTTTGAGTCTTAGCAATTCTAAAATCCAAACCATTAGTAAAGTCAGTTGGTAAATCTTCCATTTCTGGGTCCATTAAACTTGCCTTGATGATGTTGAAAATAGAAGGACTAATCATGAACTTGCGAATTGGATTCTCAGGTGCATTATCTTCGTTCATTGGGTCTGTGTGAACAAAACCGTGGAATACGTAAGTACGTTTCTTCCAATATTTACGACCCATATCTTCCAATGATTTATCTTTAAACCATGGTCGTACTTC